>Ga0214919_10000228_pt1 | contig 96211 bp, 92 predicted proteins | sample LL1503_MetaG_FD_177994 | JGI IMG/M metagenome (GOLD analysis project Ga0214919, IMG submission 177994) | Freshwater microbial communities from Lake Lanier, Atlanta, Georgia, United States - LL-1503 | ecosystem: Environmental > Aquatic > Freshwater > Lake | place: USA: Georgia | collected...
TTCTTTACTCTTGTTTTGAGATATTGACTAAGACTAAAGTACCCAAAACCAAAGCGATGGCGTATCCAATTAAATCTGCTATTGATCGATAAAATGACATCATATGCCTTGTCTCCTAAAAAACTTATCCAGGGTGCTAGTCTGGTTATGCCATCAAACATATCTCCATGTACTACAAGATAATGTTTTCCGTCTGCACCTATATGTTCTATTTGATTATGTATTTCAACGAGTCCAAAACTGAACCCATATGGTATCATGGGTCTTAAAAATTCGTCGTGATTACCAGCCAAATAAACCACACGAGTGCCCCGTTTAGCATGACCGAGTACACGACGGACCACATTAGTATGGCTCTGTTTCCATCTCCATTTGTTTTGTTGGATTCTCCAGGCATCGATTATATCTCCTACAAGGTATAAGGTGTCACAGGAATTGTGTTTAAGGAAGTTGTTTAACTTATCAGCCTGACAATCCCTAGTACCGAGATGAACGTCACTGACGAAGATGGATCGGTATTTCTTCATACCAATATTTATTTGTGTAATATTTTTTAAATATTACAATAGTATTACAGACTTTGTTTTTTCTTCTCAAGGTCTAATATAACAGAGCCTTCGCCAACTCCTAATACACATGATGTATCTTTAAGAAATTCTATAAGTGTCCATGTGCCTGTAGTTTTATTGACAAGTAAAATAAATTTAGTGTTTTCACCTTCACCACCCCACACTGGTCTTTCCGCATATTCTCCATTGACTAATTCGTTATACATTTTTTTAGTATCATCACAAATAACATTCTTTTTTCTTTCAACGGAGGTAGATTGTGGTATTGCCGCAGTTGTTAATAATGCGGCAACTAGTATGACGATTAATTTTTTCATTGTACGCCTTGTGGTGTAATAGGTTCTTGACCCATTGGTAAATGCCCAATCAAAAACAAAATTAACTTTTTTATTCATATTCTTTTACATTTATTCCATTTAATGTATATAGTGCATCCCAGCTATCTTTAAACTTTTCATTATATCCCAAAGATTCAAGCAATTTTTGAAAATCATCATATGTTGTTCCAGTGTCATACATATGAAACTCGCTTATTTCTGCCCATATTATTTTTGGACGCAAGTTACCAATAGCACTGAATACTTTATGTTCTGCTCCTTGAACATCGATGTGAATGAAATCTGGTCTTATATTATGTTCTTCACAAAAAGATTCTAGTGTAACACTATTTACCGTGTAACCATCTCCCCACTTCCATCGTTCATTTAATAAATTAGGTCCCGGTTCACAAACGCTACCTGACCAAGGCCATTCTTTACCGTCTAATATATCACTAGGATAAAATGTTAAAGTTCCAACTATATCCGAGACAGCCACATGAAAGTAATTTATCCCATGTTTTACTGCTACTTGTTTATTGTTTTGTTCCCAAAATTTAGAACATTCAAATGCATATATAGTAGCTGAAGGAATTTTTGCTTTGATATTTCGAGTGTCGTTTAAGTCCGCCGCCCCGATATCAAAAATTATTGCATTAGGATTTAGATTATTTGCTAGCCAATTTAAATTAAAATTACTCATATGTATCGTAAAAAATAGTGTTGATAGCGTCAATATAAATTTCTTTGTATCTATGGGAAACAATAAACTTTCTAATCATAGAATGACTACTTTGTATATCTGGATAGTTATTATAATTTGGATGAACATCAGACAACTCTGCGATAATCATTTTTGGCCTGTGTTCACTTAAACTAAACGATTCAAAAACTTGTTGCTCATATCCCTCAACATCTACTACTAATAAATCAAAATTTTTAGGAACATTATGCTTTTGTAGTATTGTATCTAACCTACATGTAAGCACAGTCAGTTCAGTTTCGTTGGCAAAGTAAGCAGGTTCAAAAATATTCTTATGTGCGATGTGCATAGAATCACTTAAAGTACTTAATCCCCCGACTACATGAATTTTGCTGTCAGTATTGTTTATACCAATAGCACATTGTTCAAATTTAACATTATTATGTTTATGTCTTTGCTGACAAAGATTTATATATTCAGGAACTGGTTCTACATAGATACCAGTCCATTCCAAATCTGCAAGACAACTAGTATTAGACCAAGACTCACCGTCAAATGCACCAACCTCAACAAAAAATCCAGTTGTCTTATTAAAGTACTGTAGATAAATTTCTTTAAGATTGGGTATTTGACAAGTTTCAGATATTTTAATATTCATTGAGTTGTTTTTCAATTCAGGCATATATTTCAGACAGACCATACTCTAGGTTCTCATTTGGTGACCAACTAATTGCCTTGTGGTGTAATAGGTTCTTGACCCATTGTCTCTTTAGATCCCTGCATGGTTCGAGTTTGGTTACGAATCCCCGGTGTGCTGGTATCTTGTACCGGTTGAGGCTCTTTTGGTTCCTGGGGTACCTGAGGTACCTGTGCTGGTTGGACTTGTTGAGCAGGTACAGACTTTTGAGCCGGCGCACTAGTTTCTGGTGCTAGTGCGTCACTGCTACCAACTCCGCCAGATTCTCCATTATACAGAATATGGAAAGTCATGTTGCCTTGTGCCCCAGTTGTCCAATAGGCTTTTTCTGTAGTTAATTTTACACCTGTAACTGCCTGTGATGGATACACGGCATGCATTCCACGAATAAGAAAATCTTTATCACTTGGAATAACGTCATTATACACTTGTATCAATGCACTATTGTTTAATATATCCGAAGCACTGGCGCTAAAATTAGTATTTTCATTAACGTGCTTGGTCACTTTAAATGCTATGATTAGCATCATGGTATGAATTGGTACTACTGGTTTTTTCCAATTTTTAAGATAATTATTATACCATTCTTCAAGTTTAGCACTAATAATATTTTTCCCGATTGGTGTATCTCCAAGATCGAGATTCATATTTTTTAAGTTCATTACCTGCTCTTTTTCTTCTGGGGTAATCAATTTAGTTTGGACCGCTATATCTAAAGGAGCCGAAAAATGTGTCTTACCATCAAATTCTCCGGGTTTGTTTTTCTTTTCATTGCCTTTGAAAGCATTAATAATTTGCATTACATTTTGATGTTTTTTAATTATTAATCGACCTTTATCAGTTTGTTCTAATTCATCTATAATTCTAAGAAAATTCTGAGCACTGGCTTTAGCACCGCCGCCGACAGCATCTTTAGTAGAGATTTTTAATTCTTTACCTTCGGGTGTAACTAATACACTATCACTCAATGCCCCACCTTGATTATCATTGAACTTAATTGAACAGTTGGTTAATGAGGCACCTGGTCCGAAAAACATATCAACAGCATCCTGTGCATTCCCTGAAAGTTTCATTCCTTTAACTAATGCAATAGGTTGTAACATTTCACAAAAATAAATTTTGAATGCTTCAAAATTCATAGCACCTTTAGGTACTTTTACTGGAAAATTACTAGCGGCCAAAAACGTTTGTGCTGCTACTGCTTCGTCACTTCCCTGACCAAATTTAGATACTATTTGATCAACTATTGATTGTGGAGTTTGTCCATCAAAATTTGTTAAAACTTCGCTAGGTTTATATCCAGCATTTTCTTTAATACCTTCTTTGGTATTATATTTGTATCCACCGGGTATAGCAGAGTGTGGGAAATCGTTATCGTTTCTATTGGCCTTAATATCTTTAAAATATTTTCCTAATACAACATCGGCATTTTTATTATCTTTAAATGATGCAAGCCCGAATGCTAATAAATTATTTCCGGGTGCATTGACCCAGGTAATGTTTTTTCCGTTAGTTGCCTGTGTTTTTGCAGTATCCATATCAGCGGGTGTAGGGTATTTTCCAACGTTGGGGAAAAATTCCAGGCCTTGAAATACTAGAGTTTCACCTTGTTGATTTTTAAAAACCTCGCCGGGTTTTCGTCGAGCTAGGCCAACACCTTCAACTAACAGTGGTAAGAATTCTCTTGCTCGCATAATAGTATATTTATACTACTTCTGGAAACAGGACTTCGCTGACAAAACGTTTCATTTTAGATTCTTCTACACCCATACTAACCATACTGCGTATAACGTGTGGATTCTGCTTTTGATAGTGACAATAACGATTCTGTGCCATGTGATAATCTGCTGTGTCTTGCTGCGTATTTCCGACGTTTTTTAGATAATAATCCAATGTACGTAGTGCTAATTCACATAAATTGTCTAATTCTTCGCCTATTCTTACATTACCTGCGGCAACCATTGCAGGGCTGAATATACTACTTGCCCACTCAGGCAGGTCTCTAGCCTTTTGCCAATTGTAGTAAAGTAACTCATTGGCAAACCAACGCATCATAGGATGTGTGGGATCACCTCCTGAACTGTAATCACAGAATGCACCTGTGATTTTATTTGGACCACACACTGCATCAAATCCAAAAATAGGGCTAGGATCGTTAAAACGTGGAAACACCGTACAATGTAAAATGTAGATATTGTGACTTTCTCTATTATCTACAATTTCTATATGTGCTCTACGATATCGAGGGCTTGACCAAAGTTGATTATGCCACTCGTAATCTAAATTACCTGCTATTGGTTCTCCAGTAGCATTAAATTTGTCCTCGAACTTTTTAGCTAGTTCTTCAATTTTGTCCCAAACTGCTGTCATATGATTCCATTATTTTAATTGCCCATTCAAAGGCTATGTTGGCTTCAACGGCCATATCGTCTGACAGCATAGTACGTACAGTTTTAATTAACTCGGCACGATCTTCAAACTCTAAATGTGAGTGTGGTGCTTCCACAATCTTCTTAATCATTTGGCCACCGTGTAGGTCGCCCATGTGCCAAGTATAAAGGTGTGCCATAATACGAGTAGGATCACCTAATGTTCGTATATAACTAACATACTCTTTGGTTACTTCTTTATAGGTATTAAAACTACCTACAGGTTTATCCATGGCATCGTAGTCATCCATGATTAATCCTGCTCGTTCAAAGCCTGGTGGAAATGCGTCTAACAATCCCGCTGTACGGGCAGCATGTTCTATTTCTTTATACCAAAGTTGTTTTTGATATGTAAAATCTACCCAAACATCAAAAGGCAATGTCTTTGCAAACACTGCCTTCATGAATAGGGTATCTTCTGCCTGTTGATGTTTATCAGCAGTTAAATCTTTTAAACTCATAGTAGTTCCTCATTCGGGTTCTACTTTAATTATCAAAGGCCAACCATGTGCTCTGGCTAAATTGGTTCCATCGATGGCTTTCTGCTCTGCTACTTCAAAACTATAAGTACCTACTGTAGCACTACCTTGAGTATGTATTTGTAATGTTAGTACTAATGCTGTTTTTTGATCATGTCTAAACACAGCTATTAACATTGATATTACAAATTCCATAGGAGTTGAATCATCATTACATACAATGACTTTAAACTTACCAGGTTCTTTAATCCTATTAATTGTTCTAGTCTTTTTTTCTACTACAGTATCAGTGGTCATAATCTTATTTCATAAAGGGGGCCGAAGCCCCCAAACTTTATTCGCCCTTAATTTTAAGGACACGAGGTTTCAACGCATCAGGAACAACACGCTTCAATTCAATTGTAAGCACACCATTCTTGATAGTTCCATCTCCGACTTCCATATGTTCAGCCAAAGTCCAGCTACGTGTGAAGTCTCGTAGAGCCAGCCCACGATGTAGGAATTCGGCAGTAACATCGCTGCTCTTATCTCGAACTCCTTTAACGATCAGTTGATTCTGATCAATCTCAACTGTGACTTCATCCTTGGAAAACCCTGTTACAGCAATTTCGATCTCATAGGTATCGTCGTTGTGTTTAACAATGTTGTAAGGGGGGTAGTTATCTTTGAGTTGATTTGCATAACGATGTTCAATATCGTTAAACATTGTATCAAAACCTAGAAGTGCTCTGTTTAGAGCGTTGGTGTCGAAACGTACTAATTGTGTCATATTTTTTCTCCTTTAAAAGTAAGATAACACTGGGCACTATGCCCTAAAGTGGGACCCTTGATAGGTGTCCCACAATACTATTTATTATACAGTCTCTTTAGCTTCTGTGTCAACTATGCCGTCTTCCGCATCTTTCTTGGCCTGTTCTTCAGCTTTCTTTGCTGCTTCTTCGGCTTCATGCTTCTTACCAGTGATAGGACCCATAGCTTGATAAAGTTTTGGAATACTATCTTGAATGATTTTAGGATCATCGCCTTTGATAGCATCTCTAATTGCTTGAGCTGCATCATCAACATTAGCCTTTTCTTCAGCAGTAACTTGATCTCCATACTTGTCAATATCAGCTTGGAATTCATTTAAGGTAGATTCTGCTGAGTTACGTGCTTCAATGAGCTCACGTTGTTTCTTATCCGATTCAGCATTAGCTTCGGCATCTTGAACCATACGTTCGATTTCTTCTTTGCTAAGTCCGCTGTCGGATTTGATAGTGATCTTATTCTCTTTGCCGGTTCCTTTGTCTATTGCCTTGATATTCATAATACCATTAGCATCGATATCTAAAGTAACTTCAATTTGCGGAGTACCTCTACGTGCTGGAGGAATACCTTCTAATTTGAATTCGCCCAATAGCTTATTGTATTGGACGAATTCTCTCTCGCCTTGGAATACTTTGATATCTACAGCAGGTTGATTGTCATCAGCTGTGCTAAACACTTGGCTATGTTTAGTAGGAATGGTTGTGTTCTTTTGAATCAACTTGGCCATTACACCGCCTTGGGTTTCAATACCGAGACTTAGTGGAGTAACGTCTAGCAATAGAACGTCAGTGCGTCCTCCACCTAGTACATCACCTTGGATAGCAGCACCAGCAGCTACTGCTTCATCTGGATTAACATCCTTGCGTGGTGCCTTGCCGAATAGTTTCTCAACTGTTTCAACAACCTTAGGCATACGTGTCATACCACCAACAAGGATAACTTCATCAATGTCTCCAGCAGTAACACCTGCATCTGCCATAGCAGTTTTACAAGGTTCAATACTACGTTGGATTAATTCATCAACTAGACTTTCTAACTTAGCACGAGTAAGTTTAACATTTAAATGTTTAGGACCACTTGCATCTGCTGTGATGTAAGGCAAATTAACATCTGTCTGTGCAGAACTAGACAATTCAATCTTTGCTTTTTCAGCAGCTTCTTTCAAACGCTGGAGTGCTAGCATGTCCTTTTTAAGATCAACGCCGTTGTCTTTCTTGAATTCATCAACCAAGAAATCCATAATACGCTGGTCAAAGTCTTCGCCACCTAAGAATGTATCACCATTGGTGCTTAGAACTTCAATTTGTTTGTCGCCATCAACATTAGCAATTTCAATAATACTTACGTCAAATGTACCACCACCTAGGTCATAGACAGCAATCTTGCGATCACGTTTGTCTGCCTTATCCATACCATAGGCAAGAGCAGCAGCAGTAGGTTCGTTGATAATACGTAGAACTTCAAGTCCTGCAATCTTACCAGCATCTTTAGTTGCTTGACGTTGTTGGTCATTAAAGTAAGCAGGTACAGTAATAACTGCCTGTGTAACTTCGTGTCCAAGATAGTCTTCAGCAGTGAGTTTCATTTTGCGAAGAACCTCAGCACTGATTTGTGGGGGAGCAAGTTCTTGATCATTTGCACTTACCCAAGCATCGCCATTGCTTGCTTCAATAATTTTGTAGGGCATTAGATCAATGTCCTTCTGTACAGCCTGTTCTTTAAACTTACGTCCAATTAGACGTTTAGCTGCATAGATTGTGTTCTTTGGATTTGTAACTGCTTGGCGTTTTGCACTAGCACCTACAAGAATTTCATCGTTGGCATAGGCAATAATACTAGGAGTAGTCCTTGCACCTTCGCTGTTTTCGATGATTTTTGGAATACCGTTTTCAATAACGGCTACACATGAATTGGTTGTACCGAGGTCGATACCGATTACTTTACTCATAATTTCTCCTTTAATTAAGTAAGAGTTTTGTGGGCCCTATGCCCGATAAGATATCCAATATAGGTATATCGTGCATTTATTTATTATAGATTAATCAAGAATCAATGTCAATATGATCGGCAGCTTTTGCTACATTTTTCATTTTTTCATTATAAATGTTACGACTTTGCTCAATATCAAACTCAAAATTTTCTGGGTTATTAACTGCTTTTAGCACAGGATGTATTATCTTATCTGTGATCCTACGACTCATATCTTCCATGACTTTTTCTATATCGTCACCTCGGGCAATACGTTGCATAGCACGACCTTTTTCAAACATGCTAACACGAGTTGCCCATGACTCTATAGACTCATCCGGATTAATTCTCATTCAATATTAAATTCTAATGTACTACTTATTTTAGGTATAAGAGTAGGTTCCACATCAATACTTAGTAGGTCTTCTACTACACGACTGCGATTTTTGATATTGGTTTGTCCGAGAACTACCACTCCGAATAACTCTTTATTTTTTTCTATTAACATAAGCACACATCTTCCGGCCGGATTAGTGAATCCAGTTTTACTAATTAAAATATTATCATATACAAATATATCTGGATTTGTATTTCTTAAGTTAATTGTAATAGTTTTTTTACCCTTGGGTACTTTTAAAACCATATTACGTTCATTGGCTATTTTACGTATCACTAGATTGTCTTTGATACGATGTAAAAATTCTATGAGTTCTCGAGCAGTACTTTTATTACCTTCTTTAAGTCCCGTGCTATCCACAATTGTAGTATTCTCTAATGTAATATCTTTTACATAGTTATTAACATCAAATAAAAATTTATTAAAGCCGCCTGGATGATGATATGCCAGTGTTTCTGCTGCTCTATTGTCACTGGTGATAATCATGGCTCGCATAAGGTCCATACGTGTCATATATGTTCCCCTTATAACATGACCAGCGCTCCGACCATCTATATATATTTTTTCATCAAGATCAACTCCACTATTCAATACAGTTATTGCAGTAAATAATTTTGTAATGCTAGCTATGCTTCGAATTTCTACATGATTATATCTTACAATATAGTTAGCAGAACTATAATCATACAGAGCATACGATCCGGGCAAGGATGTTGCAGCATGGGCTGATGTTATAAACATCAGTAGTATAATAAAAAGTTTTTTCATGACCACTTCAATATAAACATAGTTAGATCTTTTTCATCTTTAAAATAAAACTTATCTTTCTTTTCAAACCAACGGACACCTGATTTTCCATATTGCTTAATACACCATTTTAGTGCCTGTTCATTTATATCAGGTGGAGTATCTTCTGCTCTACCAAGTTCGATCCAAGTGTAGTGCATACCCCAACCACTAGCTTTGCCAGTTTTCATAGGACGTAACTCGTGATCCGAACCTATGTTCAAACCACCAAATACTTGACTACTAATATTAGGGAAACCGGGGATTGTTGTTGCCATTATGAACTCCACTTTAATGCTAACATAGTATATAGTTTTTCATGTATGTCAAATGTGTTATGGTATACACCCCACAGTTGCTCAACGTGTTCGTGCCACAATTCTCGATCCTGTGACCGCAACCATTGGGATGTATCATTATAGCATCCAACTGTGTACCATGTCTTACCATCAACTACGCTTTCGTCATGTATAAAAAAATTTGGTTTATATTTCCACTGTGACATAAACTGCTCGTCGATTTCTTCTTGCATTCGTTTAGCAATTCTAGTTAATATTTGATCTTCTATATTACTCATAACCACTTCAAAACAAACATTGTATAATCTTTATCAGTTTTCCAAATGCACCATTCCATGTCATTATCAACTGATATATTAAATTTATCCAATATTTTATGTGATTCTTCTCTTCGATCCTCTGCTGGTAATTCCATCATTTTATAAACAAATGGTGCTAATTGCCTTTCCAGCCTCGGAAGATCATTTAATTTATAAAATGGAGTTTTCATTATGACCACCTCAAAATAAACATAGTGCGATCACGTTCATCACGGAACCAGTACTTTGAATTACTGCCTACCCAACGAGCATTTTCTGTAAGCCAATTATTATCACCCATTGTGTTAAACATCCACTGGTTCATATCTTGCCACTCTCCGATATCATAGTTGTATGGTCGAACCCAATATGGCCATTTAGGTTGATTGTCAGCGTAACCAGTTTCAAGGCGTTTCACGTTGATTTCATTGATCCATTCTGTTGCTAATTCAGATACCCATTTATCACGAGCCATAGCACGTTTCTTAAGCATTAAACAGACGCCCAACGTGTTCTACGGCAAGATCATCGTCGGGCACAATGGGAGCGTTCCACATCAGGGCCATTATTAATGCGTCTTTATTACTTTTGAAAACAAAGTCCATATAATTAACGTTGGCATGACTTTGGAATCTATCACCGGGCAAGCCAAAGCGTTCAATGGCCCAGGCACATACATCGTTCCAACGTTGTCGATCATCAAACTCACGACTCCATGATATGCGTACGGTACTTGACATTATTCAACTCCGAAATGTTGTTTAATCTTTTTTCTATTACGATAGTATTCTTCGTAGGCCAAATCACTGACATTACATGCCTCACTCCAGAATGCTTCTCCGGCCTCTTGTATAATCAACCTAGCGTATTTTTCGTAATTGAAATTAAGTCCAAATTCATTGTGTTCCCAACATTGGGGCTCAAGTTCTTTGATTAGATTGTTCATTCTATATATCTCCTAGAATCTTCATTAGAGCGATAACACATATATAATACTCCTACAATATATCCAATTAAAAATCCAAAAAATAAATCCCAGGTCATTTCTTTTTCCTACGTTTAAGCATTTTTTGATATTGCTCTTCGGTTAATGAATGACTGGTATCACAATCACCATTTGGATCTAAAGTACGACCACAATGACAAGACCCATTCATATCTATTAATCGTGTCATACCTTTCATTGGTACTGATACAATATATCTAATTTGTTCTTCTACTCTGAGAGGTAGATCAGAATGTACAAGTACATTATCTTCAACTTGCCTTATAACCATTCCAACTATAGGGACTTTGTTGAGTCGGGTAAAAACTCTATCCCCATAGTTGTACTTAGGCTTAGGCAAGTGTGCATCTCTTTGCAGGAACTGATCAGTTTGTGTTACCATATTAATACAACACAGGTTCTACTGTGTGCTCACCTTTTAGAGCCATCCATACTTCTTGTTTCTCGGTATATATAATACGTTTCTTTTCCAAAATAGGCCGACGCATTTCTGATGTCATATTACACCATCCCCCTACCCGAGCATAACTGCCATATGCTTCTTTTGGACACCATTCGTTAATCCATCCGGCTAACGCCTTAAATGAGTTAATAGTGTTACTAGGATGACTGTAAGATACTGCTTTCAAAAAGTCGTTGGCTAACACCGCAGTAAAACAACTGCCTGGCTCATAACCATAGACCAAATAGTTAGCAATGGCATCAGCAAAGTCTCTAGGAACATCCCACTCGGAAAATGTTTCGTATAAACGATTTCGACTATAAACAGTTATATTCATATCACACCTCAAAGTAAAAGTCAGGTTTAAAACCACTAGTATCTTCGTGTCCAATATAGCCACGCGGATTACTAACCACACGAGTATCACCAATCATGTAATCAACTGGATCATGCATATGGCCATGTACCCAAGTTTTGATGTTAGGAAAATCTAAAATTAATTCACTTAGATCACTGGTGTATCCCCCATTCATAGTTTGATCGTTCTTGTATTTGTCATTGATACTTGCATAACTAGGACCGTGGTGAGTAATGACAACAAAGGGTTTGTCACGATTCATTTCCAATACGGTTTTAAAGTATTGTTTAGTCTTAAAATGTACTCCAGCAGTATGCTCAGGTGTTAGTTTATGATACACATCTTTAGCAGGATAATGAGTAGTTATAAGTGTGTAATCATTCATGAACTGCTTGAGAGTAAATGCAGTGATGCTATCACCCTTGTTAAGGTCAGTCCATAGTGTAGCACCCATAAACATAACACCTTTGTAATTAACAACTTCGTTTTCTAACAAGGTTACATTCTTAGGTAGGATGCTTTTTAAAGCATCATAGGTCTTATCAAATCTCCCGTGATAGTGTTCATGGTTCCCAAGCACCATAAACACTTGATCATATTTTTCACATTCCCATTTGAAGAACTCTGAACAACGATAGAATGTGTCCGGGATATCTTGTATGAGTTTAGTGCTGTGGTGATGCTTGCGGATGCTACGTGCTTCGGCGATATCTCCAGCCAAGATGAGTACTTCGCCACCGGGTAATTCTTGGTAGCCGAATTCTAAATGTAAATCTGATACAAGACTGACTTTCATATTAACACCATTTTAGTAAGAACCATTGATATTCTTTATCAGTGGCAAAATAAATTCTCATTGTAGTTTGATTATTAATCCAACACCACTCAGTATTTGGATTACTAATCTTAGTTACAAACTCATAATCATCACTGGCGCCCCATTGTTGATTACACCATTTTCTAATATCACAGAATAGTTGATGCTCTTTATAAACAAAGTCAGCACAGTACTTATACTTAGAATGCCCATTCATTCTTCCATCAACTTTTCTGTGGTTCATGTTATCTTTATCTGCTTTGTATTTGCTCGATCACTATATAATTTATGACCACGCTCTCTGATCAATTCTGCTGTAGCCTGTGGATATTCTTCCCACTGCTCTCTCCAAAATACTTCATCCATTTCTTCAGTACAATCGATGGCGTAGATTTCATAATGACGTTGTGGATTAAATCTAGCCCTCAACAACAAACTACGCACAACACCGTTAAGTGGATTATTAATTCTTTTTTGATCCCTTAACAACCGTATGGTATTTTCTTGCTCGTGAAACTCATATTGGGAGATAGGAATAATGGATTCAATGCCCAAATTATCCCAACTGAAGATAAATGCGTTTTTCGTTGCCATACTGATATTATACACTAAACTGGTAAATTTGTCAAGTGGTTATAACTCCATTAAATAGTCAAAAGGATTGATTATGGAAAAGATTAAGAAAGCACTTTGGTTTACCGCAGGTATTTTATTTTTGGGAATAGCATATATTGGAATAATTGTTCCCGGAATTCCATGGTCCACTCCTAGTTTAATTGCAACCTACTGCTTTGCTCGTAGCAGTAAAAAGTTCCATGACTATATGTTAAATCATAAGTTATTTGGGCCATTCATCAAAGATTGGCAAGCAGGTAGCGTATTTCCCGCTAAGGCCAAATGGTTCATGTTTATAAGCATGGATGTTAGTTTGGTTATCTTTTGGTTCGCCACACAGAATTGGAAAGCCACAATGGGTATGGGCATATTCTTTGCACTAATTATACTTTGGGCAAGCCGATTGCCGGGTAGCAGAGAAGAAGCAGAACGCAGGAAAGAAGCTGGAGAAAAGTTAGGTTGGTTTAAGTAATAAGATTTTTAAAACTTTTATATTTCAGTGATTCATATATTTGATCAAGTGTAGGATATCCCTCAAATTTAGTTTGTATTATAATCCTTGGATCATTTCCTCTACATTTAAAACTATGAAATACATCGACGTTTAGCAAATATACATCTCCAGCTTCAACTTTAAGTTCTTCTATAAATGGAACTTTTTCATATTGTTTAATATGAGCATCTCTGGAATAACCATATTCGTGTCCGTCTTTATCTTTTATACCTAATACTGCAATACGTTTTATTAAAGCATCATCATACCATCGAACCCAATCATTAGGATTACATGATATTGCTATGTTAAGGGCCGACTTGCATTTTAGTCCATCTTTATGGATTCCATATCCATATCCCCATTCGCTATAAAATGCCTTTTGTGTATGTCTTTTCTTTTCACTTGACCATTGAATTTTAAGGTCGGTATTTTCAAATATTTCTACAAACTTATCATTTAATGTTTTATCAAATTGAATCCATTGATATGGTTCGTTATCAACTTTTCTTTTAAGAATTTCTTCTTTAAAAAACTCAATAGTATCAGTGGGTAATTTTCCCAATTTTATGTAAAACATAATCTCTTTGTTGTTTAATAGACATATCTATTAATTTAGATACGTCAGGAAAAACTTTTCTCCAATCTGTATTTCTTGATTTATCTAAATGGTTCATAAAATTAACAAAATTTACAATGCTTTCTGGTTTATGGAATTTATCATCTAATTTTTGTTGCAGATGCAAAATTATAATTTCAGCCTTTTCGCTGGTATTTACATATTGTTTATAATAGTCAATTAGCTCTTGTTTAGCAACAGCAGGCAACGATGCTACACTATGGAAATCGGGGCCTTCTAAAAATCTTATATGGAAAGTTGCACCAATTGATCTACACCATTCTTCACTTTCAATAATACTATATGCTGTGGCAATTTGAAAGCAAGTAGTTAATGCTTTGATTTCAATTTTACCATTAGATTCAATTTCGTATTCTTTTAATTTTTTAACATTTTTTTGAAATTTATCCCAATTGCCCGGGAATCTAATAATTTCATATTGATCATTAATAGCATCCATACTACCACGAATGTCAATCTTTTTAAAATGCTGCCAGCGTCTGGCAATTTTATCATTAACGGCACTACAATTTGTATCGTATTCTAACCATATATTTTTAGCATATCCTGAATCGATTAGTTTATCTAACATGATATCATGTGCAGGTGTAACCATGGGTTCTCCACCTGTTATGTATATATGTTTTAAATATGGCATCATGCTTTCAAATTTTGGCCACCATCTAGGATCTTCAAACCATTTTAATTCAATTGGTTCTATCCATTTATTTGTTTTTGGATCTTTTACAATTCTAACTTTTTCGCCTTGTCCAAACTCTGTTTTTTGATGAATTTCTACATATTCATCGTACCACATATTACTAAACGTTGGGTTACACATTATGCATTTCTGATTACATAAATTTCCAAATCTAATATCCAAACTACTAGGCATCCAATCTATGTTTCCATCTTTATCTATTTTATCATGATATGTGGATTCAGAAACAACATTGTCATCTTCGATATTCATCAAATAGACTCTTCTACTTGTATTTTTATGACCTCTGTTGTAATTTGTAATTACTTCTCTATTTTCACAACAATCACAATGTGGGCTCCATGCATTGGGGTCTTTCACATTAAGTAACCGCACTTCTCTATGCTTGTCACTATTCATTATATCCTGAATGCTATGAGTTAAAATATGCATTACGTTGCCAAATTTATCTCTGCATCGTTGCATATCCAAATCGGGATTACTATTTTGTCCTATAGAACATAATCTGATATATCCATCAGGGAGAATATGCAACCCATTCCAAACTGTCTTACAAAACATTATTTCTTTCCAATAAACTGTAACGATATTTATCGAAGGTTACATACGCTCATTATAATGAACTTCAGCCCATTTAAAGTTATTCCACTGGGTATTAACTGCCATTGACGTTTTTTCACGTATATCGTGAAAATATAATTTTGCATTTGTTTGCATACTATCAACTAAACAATGAAAACTACTAGGAACACAATGTATTTCTTCTGCACATTGTATTAATTTAACATATTGCATCATATCATCAGTAGTACCTTCGTTGATTTCTATGATTCTTACATTTTCTTTTAGACCTGCATTCTGTCTAAATGCAGGAATGTTTATAGGAATACCGTCGGGATGATCTCCAGTATATCGATGTATAAGGATGTAAGGTTCATTATTACTAAGGGTATCATAAAGTTTATCAGACCCTTCTATATGTGCGGGAAGTCTAAAGTTTGAATATCTTAGTCCATATGATAATTCAAAATTAGCATATGTTTGTATATCCCACATAGGGATAATTTGAAAATTCTTTATAGATGTTTGTGATAGTGGAATCGGCAGTATTCTAGAAAGACCGTTAGCTTGAGAATATTGCATTATTTGATTTTCATCAGGTTCTAATGCAATAACTTTTATGTTAGGATGATCTTGATATAATGTTTTTACAGTTTTATAAAATTTAGGTTGAGCTGGAACATGCAATTCGTGAGATCTATCAGCAAAGTGATTTACAATTCCGCTTTGTACAAAGGTATCTCCTAACCCAACTGGTCCTAAAAAAAACAATTTATCAAATAATTTTATCATCGTTGTCGTATTTTTAATTTAGCATAAACAGTCTGTACTCCCACAGATTGTCTTATAGCATCTTGTAGTGCATCATGTTTCCCACCTTTGGGCATATCTGGATCAACACCTAGGTCAAACAAGGTACGTGTATCACGTATCTGCCAATATTGCCAAGGTACTGGTTTGCCTAATTGCTTATATATATTTTCAATAATCACAATATCAAATATCGAGCCATGTGCCCAGAATGCATCACATCCCCAAGCAAACTTATGAAATTGATCTATTGCATCAACCAATGAAATACGATTGTCTGGACTAAATGCTTCTTCCATAACAACAGGGTCTTGCTGGCTCCACCAGGTTATGGTATTTGGATCCACTTCTCGACCCAATGCATCTTGATCATCTATATTAATTCTAAAATATAGTTTATCACCATATCCATTTCCATACGGATTAAAATGTACTGCTCCGAGACTGAGAACTACTGCATTAGGCGACACCGCCATTGTCTCGAGATCCACCATTAGGTGCTTGGTCATATTAGCTTTCTATAAATTTATCAATTAATGTATTTGGTTTAACTGTGGGAGTTTTTTTAGTTTTTACTTTTGCTTCTGGATTTCTTATTACTTCTAAAACACCGGATTCGTATTTTTCATTAGGTGTGGTTTGTACATTATCAGGCAATTGAGTTGATAACTGTTTATCTGTAGTGGATACAATATTCTCATCTGCATAGGATATTCTAGCAGTTGCTATATCAAAATATTCCTTAGACATTTCTATGCCAATAAAGTTTCTACCAGTTAATTTGGCACTTACGCCGCAACTACCAGAACCCATGGTAAAGTCCATTACTGTATCACCGGGATTACTGTAAGTCATAATCAACCAATTTAAAACATTGGTAGGTTTTTGTGTAGCATGTACTGTTTGCTGTGCAGAAAAATTCCTGCTGGCGTGCAATATACTTTTAGGATATCTTGTACCGTGGTTCTCACCTCCCAAGAATGGTTTTCCATTATTGCTAAAACCATATCCATGACTGTTTTTTCCAGTACCGTAACCTTTTACTTTGTCTTTAGCTTCACGCTTATATGCTTCACCTTCTTCCATAATAGGATTATAAGTGCCGCCACTTTCTTTACTAAAGATCATAATGTTTTCATGAATCTTTTGCGGGCGAAATTTAGCAAGGCCCGGGCTACCACATTTATTTTTATTCCAAATAAGTTCATGTCTAAACCAAGATATTTTACTAGCAACAACTAAACTAGTAAATGGTTGGCTACCAAAGATAATAATATTACCTTTTGGTTTAACAATGCGTTCAAGTTCTTTCCACATCTCAACAAAGTCCAATACCTTATCCCATTCGATGCCTGTAGTTCCATAAGGTGGATCTACACATACCATATCCACGGATTGATCTGGTATATTTTTAAAAGCGTTAAAACAAGAGTCGTTAAAAAGTGTTATGTTCATATTAATATTTACTTTGTTTTAACAGGTACAGGATTTTTATAAAAATTAATAGCAGTTTCCCATTGTTCAGCTTTTTTTGCCCAGCAATAAAATACACCATTAGTAATAACGTTATTGAATACTACTTCAAATTCATTTGTATTAGGAAGGGACTCATGTTCTTTGCTCCACATGATTTGGAGATTGTTAGTAGGGTTTTTACCCCAATGTGTAATTTGTTTAACACCACGTACCATTACGTGGCTGAAGTCTTTTTTGTCTAGGCTTAAAAACCAATAGTCGCGAGTAGTTTCTTTCTTGTGTTTAATAATAAGTTCTGCAAATTTTTTATCAGATATTTTGTTAGCAATTCCTAAATCTTCATACTCTTTAATAGTAAGGCCAGTAAATGCCCACAGAAGGCCTAATTTGCTAAAGGCATTGTCGCTAGATCCAATACTAGTTTTAATATTGACCACATGTTCAGAGCCGTCATAATCAACAACAATCATATCGCTAAAACTTCGAAGAACACCAGCTTTGATTCTATTTTTAAATTTTGGTTGTTTTTCTAACCAAGCAATAATTTTATCTTCGTCTTTTTTGCTATTTACACGACCTTCAGTATTTTCATTTACAGCTTTAAGATTGGATTTCTTAAGTGCTTCTACAATGTCGTTTAAAATTTTTGGTGCTGCAGGATTCATATATTTCCTATTAATTGTTGCTCTCAAGTATCAATTATACAGGAAATCTGATATCTTGTCAATACATTTTTTTGGGTAATTGCTGATCGTTTAGCTTTTTTTTCCATCGGGCTTTAGCTGCACCTTTAGCTCGTTTGCGTGTTGTAGTGGGTTTTTCATAAAACATTTTGGCTTTGAGATCTTCAAGAAGTCCAGAATCTTCTACTTTTTGTTTAAATTTACGGAGTGCTACTGCTATAGGAAGATCCCCAACAATTACCTTGTTTCCAAATACTTTATTGTTTTTGCTCATTTTTCTTTTTATCAAAAATCATTACGGCTGATTTACCGTTTATAGTATCTTTACTTATCCGTATTGATTTTAAACCACGTTCTACAAGATCAACAGCGTCAAATTGATAGGGCAACAATACTTTTTCTATAATGTTTTTTAATCCACGAGCATTAGTTTTAAGTTCTTTGGCTTTCTCGGCAACAACTTGTAAAGCATCGTCATCAAAAGAAAGATCAATTCCATCAAGTTCAAATAGATATTGATATTGTTTTATCAAACTGTTTTTTGGTTCTTTTAAAACTTTAGCCAATTGCTCAACATTTAGTTCTTCTACATTTATATAAAGTCCAAAGCGCCCAACGAACTCTGGTATCATTCCAAATTTAATTAAATCTTTAGTAGTTAATTCTTCATAAATTTTATTGGTGTCTGTTTCATTTTTTATATTAGCATGAAAACCTACTGATTTGGCATCAGTACGTTGCTGAATAATTTTATCCATTCCAACAAAAGCACCACCACATATAAACAATATACCACGAGTATCTATTTCTTGCATCTCACTTCCCGGATGCTTACGTTTGCTAGATGATGGGATACGCATAACGGATCCTTCAATCATCTTTAGTAAGGCTTGTTGAACACCTTCCCCGCTGACATCTCTAGTGATACTAGCACTTTCACTTTTGCGAGCAATTTTATCAATCTCATCAATATAGACAATACCACGACTAGCTTTTTCTAAATCCCCATCTGCTTCGCCAATTAAACGTGTAAGGATACTTTCAACATCATCTCCAACATAACCTGCTTCGGTAATACCTGTAGCATCACAAATAGCAAAGGGCAAATCTAAATAATCAGCAATCTTACGTGCCATCATAGTTTTGCCACATCCTGTTGGTCCTAACAATAGTACATTTGTTTTTTCAATTTCTATTTCTGTACTAGGATTATTAATGCGTTTAAAATGTTGGCTTACTGCCACACTTAGGGCAATCTTAGCATTGCTTTGTCCAATAACATATTGATCAAGATATTCTTTAATTTTAACAGGGTTCAACAACTTTGCATCTTTAAGATCGTGTTTGACTTTTTCATCTTTTAATATATCAACACACAGTTCAACGCAATCGTTACAGACGGCTGCATTCTCACCCACAATTAATTTCTCTACATCTTCTTTGCTTTTTCCACAAAAATCACAGACATGAGTATCACTAAGTTTTGTCATTAAATGCTCTTTTTAAAAATGATTCTATATTGGTTATTCTATTTTGATTTATATAATGGCAAACTGCCGCTGTATTTTCATTCTTAGTTTGATAAAATATATTTTTCTTACCTAGAATATAACCACTCAAAATAGAAGTAATATTATTTAAACTATCTAAGTCAATGTACTTATATTCAGATACAGCCATAGCATGAAAAAACCAAGTTAAATCTTGTTCGCCTGAATAGAAATATATATTAATATTTTCTTTAATATCAGATTCTCCTAACCATTTACTTACAGTTTCTTGATCTTCATCACTTAGATGTATAAAAAGAATACTGTAGGATTCGTTTTCAAAAATATCCGGTGGGGTAATTAATGTTATTTTGCCATCCATTATAATTTTGCCTTAACTTCATCTAATATATCAACAGGAATATGATGCTCGCTAACATCTTTATTTCTTAGGCGATCAGCCCATTGACCTACAATCATTGCTCTTTTACGTTCTTCGCTAGTTTCAGCATATTCAGTTTGAGTAATTGTATTTGTCCAAACATTGCTTTCTTTTTGTTCTTCATTTTGAACATATCCTTCTTCTACTTTTTCTTCAGTCAATGGAATAGGATCTGGCTCAGGTACAGTTATATTAGTGACAGTAGGCGGCTTTGTGTCTATGACATCGGTGGTCCCTCTAGGGCTGTCACCCTCCACTATAGGTTTTTCTTTCTTAGGCATTCTAAGTCCAACAATGGTACCATCACTATCCTTTAGTACGCCCGGCTTACCTTCACGTTCTCTAAACTCTTGAAAACTCATTTGGCTAGCTAACAACAAAATAATTGCCAAAGGATCAAATACAATAATAATTGTAATAATAACCCAAGTGACTGCTTTTTCTAAAATAGTTTGATCAGTACTGCCATAAAAGAAAGCGGCTATATATTTTATCGGTCCAACCTCTGCCTCCACTTTTCGTACCTCGGCGGCAATAGGCGCACGTTCATTGTTAAGTCCTTGGATAGACTTCTGCGACTGTAATATTTCATCTTGAAGTCTAACACGTTCTTTCTGCTGGGCTTTACGCAGAGCCACAGCTTTGTCGGCACCTTTTTCATCTGTTGAGCGGCCCAATACTTGATCCACTCCCTCATCCATCTGTTTAAGTGCCTTACGGTTTGCTTCAATATTCTCTTTCTCGGTTTTGATCTTTTCATCATATACAGCAATTTTACTCTGAACATCACCACTGACTAGATTTTGATCACTATGTGCTTTACTTAAGAATCCAAAGATTCCCATGCTGGTAATAATCATTAATACCACAATAGCGGTAAAGAGATATGTTTTGATCAGTAGCGGAGCAGTCTTCCAATTTTGTTTGAGCCATATTGTGGCCACTAACTTACTAATTTCTAATGTAGTTCCCATAATAATAATAGGAACAACTGCGGCGGCGAATATAGCAGTAAGGCCTACTACACTATAATAAACAGCCACAGCTGAAATACTTAGTCCGCTTAGTAGTGCAAGGTATGCTATAAATTTTTCATTTAATGTAGGTTTCATAAGAATATTTATAGTCAATGTTGATGTTCAATCTCATAGCACATTTGCCGGTTCAAATAATCTTACCCATGTTGAGGTTTGTATTGATGGTCGTCGAATAGAGTTGGCTTCGTCATTTATATTACCGATTGGTTTTTCTCCAACTGCATCAACATATCGAGCAATTAATTGACTTTCTAAAATCAATACTTCATTCCATGGATTAATTGTTTCAAATGGATAATTGGTTAAATCCCATAATTTAATTTTAATAAAATCTTTGTCTATTGGAATGTTATATAACTTTTCAAAATCTTCTTCAACGATTCTCCAATCGGCTCCACTAGAGCCGTTAAGTCGTCGTTCTCCCCAACTACGAATATGTCCGATTTGTCGATATACTCTTTCTCCATAGTTGCGTGAGTTATCAGCGCTCATACCAAATTTAATAACAATCCCTTTGTACATAATTTGATAAAGATATTTGTCAATCTTATAATTTTTCATGTAAATTGAAATATCATAAGGAGAACATAAATCTTTTACGTTAATAGTATGAGTGGGTATTTTACTCCAGTCAGCATTAATTTTCATCGTCTCATCCTTGAAATGTCAATTGCTTCTTCATCACTAAACACAGGTACAGCATTACTCTTATGCATTGTGGCAATGCCTTTAACCTTAGTACCTGTATATACTTTAGCAGGTGCTAGTACTGCTACACCACCGCCGGTATTAAGACTTGGTATATGTTTGGTGTTAGTACGACCTACTGGTGTCTCAAGTTTATAGACCAATGGTTCAGCAGACATAGCACGACGTCTCCGCCGTTCTTCTTGTTCAACACCTTGTCGTTTAAGAAGGTCTTTCCATGCTGTATCAAGTTCTCGAGCACGTCGAGCCTCTTCAGCATTACGGAATTTTACCTTGCCCTTCTTCTTACCGGTCGTGGTCAGGGCAGGACCACATAGATGCATACTCATGCTACGTGTGTTTCGAGGTCAAATGCCATTGTAACTTTTTTGCGAACAGGTTCAAATGTGGCCTGTAGTTTACGGGGCATTCCTGTCCAACGTAGGATTTCACCACTTGGATCAATTTTAAGAGATCCAGCAACTACCCAGATTTGACGTCCGGTAGGATCAATACCTGCTAGTTTTCGAACTACACCATTAATCAATCCACTAGCAGTATCTTTGCCACGGTTCCAATGATAGGTAGTACCTTTGTTTGTCCAGATTTGGAAGTCTTTGGAATCAGATAAACAATATTGTTTTAAGTTAAGTAGAGTAGTTTCAGCATTCATAATTAATCTCCTATGTATTAATTATAGCGACTTTTTACCAGTTTGTCAATACTAATTTTTACCAAAATACTCTTTCCAAATTTTGATAGTCTTATCTGTGTAACTTTTTAAAGATGCTTGGTGTGCTTGTACATTTTCCAAAGGACGATTGTAGGCAAGATGTAACTTTTTAGTTATGTCTTTACTATCCGAATAGCTTGCACTAAATTCTGGAATAGCCCATGGTATTTCTCCAATAGATCCAACTATAGGAACTCCTTGACTAATTAGGTCGGCGGCTATAATATTAAAGGATTCTGTGATGCTAACTTGCATACCTATATCCATTTCAGAACATAATTTTAAAAACTTGTCACGAGGTTGCCATTCGTGATTAATCATTATATGCCCACTATTTTGTAATTGTTCAAATAATATTTTAAAATTACTAATTACGTTGTCACCCTCCATTTCTACACGGTTGGCATTAATATGGAATCGCAATTTCTTTCCAATTTGATCAGCAAATCCTATAGCTGCTATTGCTTGTATTATATGATTTTTTAATAATCGAATAGCACCAAAACAGCTTATGTCAATATACTCTTTATCTTTATTAAAGTTTTTAATTTTATATGTTTGTGGATAAAAATTAGGTAGATAAATTACTTTATTTGAAGTTTCTTCATCTGTCCAATTATTTCTAGATTTTAAATATATAGAAATATCATGTGTGGCTCGTTGAGCATTTTGCCCAATTATAATATTTTTAAAATCTGAATATAGTGAAACTTGCTCTATTGAACAATATACTCCTGCTAAATGTATAATTTCACAATGTGATCTTCCTATCCACTTTATGTTAGGATGCATATTACATAGATAACTGAATAATCCAGGATTAGCCCATAATGATTCTATAATTACATAATCGGGGCAATATGTTGCAACTAATTTATTAATATTATTTGAAGTTGCAAGTATTTCAAGGTTACTATCTATTCCGTTGTCTTTTAACATTTTATGAACAAAGGTCGAAGCATGATATAATGTCGAACTCAACTCATCATGTATTTTATCATGATCTCTATAAAGTAGAAAAAGTACCTTACTCATTTGTTAAATTAAAATATGAAAGGCCCCGAAGGGCCTTGCTTACAATTCTAAGGTTGGATTAGAAACTGTATTCTAGACCAGCACCATAACGTGTGGTATTTGTGGCTGCTGTCTCTTTCAAGTAACGAGCCAATACTTTAGTATTTTTACCCAACGCATAGTTAGCACCTAAGTTATAAGACTTAAGACCACCGTTCTCACCATAACTAGCCATTGCGGATAGTGCTGGAGTTACAGTTTGAGTAACACCCATGCTCTTACCTTGACTGGTTACGTTGGCTACTTTGTTGTCAGAATATAGACCAAACAAGGTTGTACCTGTTTTAGCAATTTCAAACTTAGCACCAACAACATCGCTTACACTGGTTGAACCATTGTCAAAGCGAGCATATGTAGCACCAATAGGTCCAGTAGAATATACTAGGCTAAAAGTTTGTGGATTTGGAGTACCAGCAACTTCGCTATTAGCCATTACATAATTACCTGTAAAGCCTTGAACAGGAGATACAGATACATATACTGCATTGTTCAAACGTGTGCCTTGATAAGAATGGATAGCGGCTGCGCTAGATCCAAACAAATCACCACCCATAGCATCGAACGAATCCAATGATTTGGTTAAAGCAGTCTTGTCACGACCAAAACCAATTGATCCCATTTTGTGTGATAGACCAACAAGGGCAGCACGATCACCGAGGCTGCTGGCTGCTGGAGCATCAACACCAACGTTGGTTTCAACAACAGCAAATGCTGTCAACCCATTACCGATAGCATCAGATGCTTTGATACCGATACGGCTTTTATCATTGGTTAAAGATGTTACAGATGCTGCTGTGCCTACTGTAGAAGATTCTTCATAGACACGTGCCATTCCATAAACGGAGACATCGGCTTGGGCGAATCCCATAAGACCGATTAATAACGCAGAGATTGCGATTTTTTTCATATTAAATTTCCTTTTGTTTTATACAGTCTTACGACCATACTATATTATATATCTCTTTTAGACAAAGGTCAATATATTTCTTTTACTTGTTAGCCAAAGGATTATCGATTGCTTTTTGGATTTTTTGATCAATTTCTTTCTTCAAAACTTCCACATCTTTGGTAACTTCCTTCTTCAACTGCTGAGTTTCAGCGTTGATCTCTCTACGTGCTTGAGCCATTTCGGTACGTACAGCATTGGCCTCTGCACGGGCTTTGTCTAAATCTTCTCTAACACCTTTACGCATTTCACGCATTTCCCCTTCGGAATCACGCTGTGCTGCTTTAACAAAACGTTCAACTTGCTCAGTAACTGATTCGTTTCTACGTAGATCACTTTTTAAGTCATTCTTAATATCACGAGTATAACCATTTGCTTCTGTAACTGAATCTTCAGCCTTCTTGATCTTTTGATCAAGTATGGATATACGTTTATCAAACTCGGTTAAGTCTGGTGCTGAATATTCAGATATCTTTTTCTTCATACCCACGTAGTCTTTATAAACTTCAAATGCTCCGTACAGACCACCAAGTAATGATGATACCAATGTAAATGCTACCATTAGTTTAGCAGGAGTAAATTCATATCCACCAATACTGATTACAGTATCTTTACTGGCGTATTGTTTTACTGCTGCTTCTGCTTCGTCAATTTTAGCATTAACGTCTTTAATTTGTTCTGTCATTTTTATCTCCTGTATTGTAGGTCTATCATGTCCTGATGTAACCTGTCGCTGCTTAATTGTCTTAACGCACGAGCGTTATCAATTGTCTTTTGATTACCATATATGTCCTTGGGTGCATAAAATGCTCCGTCTTTCATTATGGTTGTTGCATATACATCAAAACCTTTTGGTTGTGTAGCAATGGATGCAATATCTACACCACCTGCTAGTTCGTTTGGTTGTACATTCTTTTTAACTGTTTCAGTCTGCTGTTCAGTTTGTGCTGTTTCTATATTAGTACGAGTCTCTGCTATTTCTGTAACTGATGATCCACGTGGCATTGCACTTGCTACTAGCATTACAGGTACCTCAGCATCTAATGATCTAGTTTCTATTCTAGTCATTTGTACTGGTGCAGTTTCTGCAACTGGCTGTTGTATAGACAACAAAGAACTTAATTGTTGTTCGTTATATGTAGATGCTTGACTTTTACTTGCTGAATATGCAGAGGTCATCGAAAATACTGAATTTGAATTAACAGGTGCTTGATAACTAATTTGATTAGTCTGCTGTGCAGTATTAACATTAGTTGAATTCATTGATTGGGTTGAAGCCGTCATTAAACTTTGTAATGATGTTGTTGTAGGACCTTGCAATTGAACAGCTGAAGTACTAGTTGGTTGTGCAGGGGGAGCAGACATCTGTGCAGTAGATGCAGTTTGAATCTGTGATTCTTGACTGCTGGCCATGCTCATAGCATTTAGATTATCCACTGTGGCCATTGCTTGTTCTTGTGCTTTGGCACTGCTTGTAGCAGCAACTTGATTAGCATTTTGTACAGCCGCAGTTTGTGTGGCCTTATCTGCTGCTTGTATTTGTCCAATTAGATTCATAATCAAACTCATGTTAGGAGCAGACTTATTTGACTGCTGTTGAGATTGCACAGCACTTGATGCTGGCGGCTGTTGAATCTGTGCTGGTTGAGATTGCTGTGTTATTGCCTGTACATCCTTTAATACTTGTGGAACATTATCAGGGGCAGTAATAACTCCAGTTGTTGATAACTGAACACCTCCTACATTTAGGATAGGGGTACCAGATGATCCAGCATCATTAGTTGTTAAACCTGCTATAGATATTCCAGAAGGAACAACCACATTGGTTGATTTAATTAAATTGTTAAATCCAGGACATGTTGGGCTAGACGCTGGATTGGACACGCATGGATCAACTCTATAGTTTAAACTAAAACTTACATTCATAATTTCAGGACCATAATTCCCAGCCCAGTAATTATTATCTTTACCTACAAACCCAAATTGTGCTGCGCCTAATTTATTAATATTATAAGGTTTGTCAAATGTTTCAGTGAAATTAAAATCACTCCAATTATATTTCCTATTGGTGTATTGTGTATAATCGTAATTTTCAACAACCTTACCAGCACTATTGTATATATTAACATAGGCTGCTAGATAGTCTTGTCTGCCATCATCCCAGCCGTTGCCATTCTTAGCACGGAAGCCAAAATTAAACCCGCTTAGTTGAACTCCTATGCCTGCTGCTGCAAGAGCATTGTTTATATTAACCACTTGATTGAGATTTACATTACCATAAGAGAAGTTGATGCTACCTGATTCCGCACGTATGCTAGGATTAGGACCACAGTTACCTGGCTGTCCTGCCTGAAAACATAACTGATTAACCAAGACACCATTGACCCAATTGCCTGTCGTGGCAGTAGGACTACCGGTAAAATTTACTAGGTTACCGGTAGTTGAATCTACGTTCTGAGCATTAGAAGAACTTAAAGACAAGAGCACCAAGCAAAGCGCCAATGCCCACTTTCTGATATGTATCATCTATTTTTGCCTCTTCCATTTTAGGAATACGATCTTTATTCTCATCCCATGCTGCACGGGCTGCTTCACCAATTTTACCATCATAAGGGCAAGGTGTTCCTGCTGCTAACATAGCATCAAACACTCTACGGTCTTGGCACATAGTAGCAACTGCTGCTACTTTCATACCCATATCATATAATGTTTTGCTTAGTTTTAAACGTTCGCAATTCATGTCACGTACTGTGCCACCACTGCTTACACCAAAGATTTGTGTTTGTACGCTACCACTTGTTCCGGTACTACATAGATCAGCATTGCCGCCACTCATCATTGTTGGAGCAACTGCGGTTGGCGGTGGTTGAATAATACGCTGTGTAATCTCAGTAGTGTTGATATTACGGTTGGTCATATCACCTGTATTAACATTGTTGTTTTGATTAACATTTTCGTTAGAATTTTTATTTTGACTTACAGTTATATTTGTATTTTTGTTATCACTGGTGGATGTATTATTGTTATTATTGGTCATTGTACCAGTATTAACATTGTTGTTATTATTGGTCATTGTACCACTATTAACATTATTATTTGTATTAACATTGGTACTAGTACTTGTATTGGCATTAACATTGTTGTTATTATTAGTCATTGTACCGCTGTTTATGTTATTATTTGTATTAACATTAGTAGCACTACTAGTATTAGAATTTTGATTAATGTTTGTCATTGTGCCACTATTAATATTGTTGTTTGTATTAACATTGGTATTAGCACTAGTATTCTGATTAATGTTGGTCATTGTACCACTATTAACGTTATTGTTTGTATTAACATTAGTGCTGCTACTAGTATTCTGATTGATGTTGGTCATTGAGCCTGTATTAACGTTGTTGTTATTATAGGTCATTGTGCCAGTATTAACATTGTTGTTATTATTAGTCATTGTACCAGTATTAACATTGTTGTTATTATTAGTCATTGTACCTGAATTAACATTGTTGTTATTATTGGTATTGACGCTGGTACTACCAACAGTAGTTTGATTAATATTGGTTATCGTACCACTATTAACATTGTTGGTATTGACTGTGCTAGTGCTAGTAGATGTGTTATTAGTATCTACCAGTGTTTTGCTATCATATGTAGTTTGCGCCCAAACCATACACATAAAAAACATGGCTGCTAGCCATGAGAGAACTTTCTTAAACATTATATAACCCCCGTTATGATATATTTACTTAGGGGGTTGCTACAGTTAACCTAGCAGATTACAAATAATGAACCCGCACTAGGCGGGTTCATTATTCTTTTGATATAGTTTTATAGACTTTGCTCGGGCTAGTGCTAATCTAACTACAACATAATCAGACAATTCATCTTCGTCATGATTATGACATTTGTCATCACATGATATTAGAGTTGGACGACGATATGCAATTTGAAGATCTGGAAAGTCTTCAAGTGCATCATCGTCGTCGTCATCTATTTCAGAAGGATTACTTCTTTGCAGGTTCAGCTGTCTTTGCTGCGTCCTTGGTAGCAGGTGCTTCACTTTTGACAGGCGTTGCCTTGGCCTCTACCTTGCAGGTTTTGTCCTTAACAGGATCACACTTTGCAGGAGCAGCAGGTGTAGCAGCGGCACTAGCAGCAGGTGCTGGAGCAGCAGGTGTTGCAGTCTTAGCAGGCTCAGTGGCAAAAGCAGCGGTTGCTACCAAAGTAGCGATAAGAGTAGCGATTGTTTTCATTTGAAGTTTCCTTTTAAAGTTAATGAAATTTATGCTTGACATTATCAACTCGACGACACGGCCCAGATCGCCTTTCATCACAATTGGATAATCTCCAATCATAACTAGTGGGCAAATACTGTTCCTGAAACGGTTCGGTTTTATCCTGTTTCGCGTCATCGTAGTCAAGTTGTTTTTTATCTTGCATACATATATAACGCGGTAGCTCGACAAAAAGTTTACAAGAATTTTAAATTAAATGTCCATTTCTTCGTAATCTGCTTTACCTACACCGCATTCTGGGCAGCAAAAGTTATCGTCCAAATCTTCCCATTTACCTTCAGTTTCTTCATCGTGGATATGACCACATACTACGCAAACGTGTTCCATTATAGTGTCTCCAATACTTGTTTATATGCTTGAGCATGACGTTGCTCAACTTTTTGTAATGCCGCAAAACGTTTTTCTGCTCGGGCTAATACTGCTATAAATTGTTCAGCATGTTCTTTGCTTTCTTCAATTTGATGATTGGCTTCACGCATGGCTCGTGAATTACCTTCATATTCAGCAGCACGTTTGAATTCTGGATACATGGTAGTAAATTCATATGTTTCACCTTCAATAGCTTTTTCCAAACATTCTTTAGTTGATGGTTTGCCAATTAGCAATTCCAAATGTCCCCAAGCATGTAGTAGTTCTTGATCTGCGGTGTGTTCAAAATGTTTTGCAACATCTTCGTAACCTTCTTCGCGAGCAATTTTTGCAAAGTATCTATATTTGACATGTGCCTGGCTTTCTCCTGCCAATGCACTTTCTAAGTTTTTAATGGTAAGTGACATCTTTTCTCCTTGTGTGTGATTGTCTTACAATGTTAATTGTACATTTATTTACTATAGTAATCAACTATAAAATGGTATTTTTCAATTGTAATTTCCTATTACTATTATAGGTAAAAGAAACCCGCCGAAGCGGGTTCTGTTATTTTCTGTTACGAGGTATAACTACCCTAGGCGGCGTTTAGGCGGCCAAGGCGAACTGTGAGTCGTTTGCATTTACTTTTTTTGCTTGATTTACGGTCATCGCCTACCGTGCTGTCCACTTCAATACTCCTGACCCAATCGATCCTGTGTCATCCCCACCTAAATATACTTTATACACTTAGGTGGAGATGCCGGGCACTGCCCCCGGGTCTTGGCTCCATTTTTATCCGCTTCATACAGCAATAACTCTTATTTAATCAGCTCGTGTATAATTCAATACCATACCTTGGCCATATTGGGCTTCAGCAATCATTTTAGCCTGCCAATCATTATCAGCATTGACAATGACATTAGCAGTTTGATAAGGATTCAAACGAATCCAAACATTGTAACGATACATAGCAGACTCCTGTGTGTTGTTAAGTATTAATTATAGCAAGGTTTTACCTATTTGTCAAGCATAATTTTACCAAAAAGTGGAGAAATCTGCAAGAATTGGCTTCTCCTGCCTCCCGGACTTGCACCTTCCAAAATGCTACGCATTATACCCTTGCAGACAATAATACTTATGTCTTTGTTGGACGCCAGCAACTAACCCAATTGGCATTACTAGCGGCAGTACCGCCTGGATATGAAATAGTTATATCTCCGTCGTCGGGATTATTCTTGCCACCGCTAGGAGTTTGATTTCCGCCTACAAAACTATATTTTCCATTAGCAGCGGTATAAACAAAATTTACATGCCTGTAACTCCAGAATGCAATATCACCGGGTCTTGCTTCTGCCTTGGGTACCTGCACTGCTCCCCATTTTTCTGGATTGGTGGTTATAAGTGCGGCACTGGCAGTTTGGACATATTTGTAACCAGAATTTTTAAGAGCATAATTAACAAATCCCATACACCATGCAGTTTGATCTGTAGTCCATGGGTTAGCCGATGGATACCCAAGATTAGTCCAAATACCTGTAATTTTAGCATTACTTGGGTTTCCACCTTGCCCAGTTTCTCTCCATGCACCAGATCCTGCCTCTGTGACTCTTGCTTCTAAGAATGGTATAATATCTGATGCTGTTGGATCAGGTGCTACCTGACCAGCCGGTACAGTAGCAGGGTCAGCTACTCCTGGAGTACCTGCATAGTTACCTTTAACACCGTCGGCTGCTGCTTCTGGTTTATAATATGAATTTGGTTGTCCAGTTTGGGCGGTAACATAATTATCAACCAATTCAACTGCTGCTGCTTGATCAACAGGCGGGATAGTAGCAGTTGTAGAGACAGCAGATGTTCCAAATGTTCCGGCAGTCATTCCCACAAACACATTTGGACTACCTCCGGCTCTTGGATGCCCACACGAATCTGAATTACCTTGTACATTTATTGGTATATTTTTAGCAAATACACTTGCAGACCCATTAGCAGTTACAGGACTCGTATGTGGAGGAACAAAAGGAGCATGAGAAGATACTGACGACCCATCCACACTAATTGTTAAATTATTTGCCCATACTGATGATTGCTTTGATGTTACTACACCACCTGCACTATCTGCATCAGTTGTTCTTGCTACCGCCGGCATATATTATCCCCTTGGATAATATTTATCGTAATGCTATATCAGTAGTACTGTCTCTGTATTGGTCAGCAGCATCATGTTTGCTGGTCATCATAGCAAATATATGTGACTTGTTCAAAGTTACTTCTTTGCTATTGCCAAGGAACATCCAAGGCATTAATCCAACACCTTGTCCATTTAGTGTAACGCACATTGGTTTAACAAGTTTAACTACATCAGTAGTTTCACTTTCAAAACGTGCTATAAGTTCCTCTCCGTTGATTAGTTTTAGACTAACAACATCAGCGGTGGTAAATCCTCTTTCTATTAACATTTTATTCCTTTAATTTAAATATATTGTGCCACAAGTTTTTGTATAGATTCATAATTAGGGGGTTTAGGCGTAATTATTGATTCAGTTAAATTAGGAAGATCCTCATAATATAAATCGTAATCATACTTTAAATTTAAATTATCTAGTGCATTGTTATATTGCTGTTGTGACCAAACTGCTTTTTTTAAAATATTGATATCTATCATAACGGGAGCATTGGCAAATTCTTCTAATTTTAAATTATCCAAATTATCATATGAGTAAAATCCTCTCATCTGAGCAACATACCAACTAGAAATTTGTTCTATTAAATTTTTTCTACGTATTCTTATTAATGTTGCATTTATAAAAAGTTCTTCAGGATATTCATCTAATCCTGGATGAAATTTTAAAATATAATCTGATCGAGTTTTAGAAAAATTTAAAAACTTAGTTTTATATTCTTGATGAGGTTCATCAAATAGAGTTAAGTTAGGATACTTACTGTTTAAGTATCTTGCCAACACAGTACTACCTGTCCTAGGACTTCCTATTATTATTATGGGAAACTTATCACAAATCATTGTTCTTCTTTAGACGGTAATTCGCATAGAGCCTCTAGAGTCTTATAATGGTTGTAGGCTTTCTTCAACGCTTCAAAGTGTTCTAATTTTTCCGGGACTGGCACAAGTATAGCAAGACGCTTGGAGATTGTTTCCATAAACTCGCCGAGATCCTGGCCATTTACTTTTACCTTGCCTTCGAACTCTGCATCACCCTTAACATTCAGTGATGAAGGTTGGCTGTTATTAGTCATGGTAAGGTTTCCCCAAGGTGATGTGCTGTTGGTGGTATAGACATAACTACTACCACTTGATCCAGGTATAGTCCCATATAATCCTGTGCCGCCGGCAGCACCTACATTAAGACTAGGATAAGGACCTGTTGTTAGGGATGGTATAGTTGATGCTGTTAATCCCGGTATCTGTGTTGTATCTAATGCACCCTGATTCATATAATATTCAGAGTATTGTTGAGTGGCATCTTTATATGCTTCATCAATATCAATAGGGTTGCTCATTTTAGATATTCTCTAAGTTCAGTAAATCCACCAACATATCCGTCTTCGATAAAAATTTGTGGAAGTGTACGTGCATTGGGTACTGCTTCTAATAATTCTTCCTTAGTATATCCATCACCAATCTTACGTTCTTCAATTTGATAACCTTTTGATTTTAGTAATGCGGTTGCTTGGTCACAGTAAGGGCAGTGATACTTACTCCATAATATTGCTTTCATTTTTATTATCCTCTTCTATTAATCACTGAGGTTATTTGATTAACCTCTCCGCGTCTGCGGTTGTTTTCTCTTTCTAATAAACTTATACGTTGATTTAACTCTTGATTCTGTTTAATCAATTGTTCAACAAATTGTTCAAGTTTTTTAATTTTTTCAGTTTCGGTAATCATTATAGATCCGGTAATTCGTCGTACATTACACTATCACTCATCACACCGATTACATAGTTAGTGCTTTCAGTTTCCTGCAATGCACTTTGTTTCTTACCAATATTCACATGTTTATTAAACCATGGAATAGGACTTGAACGTGGATGTTCTTCGGCATACTTAATACCAATATCTTTTAAACGTGTAAATGCTGTATAATCAACAAAGTCTTTTAGAATAGTAGCATTAAGTCCGATTACAGGACCTTTCTTAAACAAATAGTCTGCCCATGCTTTTTCTTCTTCAATGACTTCCATATACATAGCATATACTTCTTCTTGGCATTCTTCTACTATTTTGGCAAAACGATCGTCATCCTTTACTACGTTGTTAATTAACCAAGCAGTCCATTCTGCGTGTAACAACTCATCTTGTAGAATCAAACTAATAATATTGCCGTTGCCGATATAGATCTTGTTCTCAACCATAGCTAAACTTGTAGCAAAACTAACCATAAAGCGGAATGCTTCTAAAGCATAGCTAGCGTTAAGTGCTAACCAAATTGCTTTGATATGCGTTTCTTCACTAACAGTTTTTGGATTGATTTCCTTGAAACAATTTAGTTCATGTAGTTTATCATAATATCTACCTATACTTGCAGACATTTCTACAATTTCCTTGGTATTATGAATTTTATTAAATTCTTCTTTTGGTACACTATAGACATTACGAATAATGTGGCTATAACTCTTACTGTGAATATTTGTTTCAAAGAAACTCCAATTACTAACCAGTGCTTCTAATTCTGGTATGCTAATTACTGGACTAAAGATTTGACTGGGCGCTCTGCCCTGAATACTGTCTAAAGCAGTTTGTCGTAGTAGATTACTGGTAAAGATATGTTTAACTGCCTCGCTGGCATCTTTATGATCCATTTTATCTTTTGTCAAACTAATCTCTTCTGGAACCCAAAAGAATCCGCGAGCCAGTTCTTCAAACTTTGTAAGTTTAGGATATTTAACTTCCTCAAAACGTTGTACAGTAACTGGACCTTCTACGTCCAGAAACATTTTACGTTTTAGATAGTTTGTTTGTTTTAATAAATTGTATTGTTCGATACTCATTTCCATGTCCTTATCGCGATCCAATGTTGGATGCGTTGTATATGCCATGCCATCCATCCGGGCACACGGCATATTTTTTTACCACTTGGTGTGTATAATGTATTATCACTACTAACACCCATTAATCCTATTGTTATCATAATTTGCATGCCTCGCAGTCTTCGTCGTCGCTATATATAGTAACAGGTTCTAATGCTACTAATCTATCACTTTGTGTCATTAATATATTTTTACTACCTACTTTGTCTATCAGGCTATAATACATAGTCTTTAAACCCCACTTGTAGGCTAACATTAAGTTCTTAGCAATTAATGTTCCTGGTACTTTACCATCTTTAAAATGTCTCGGACTATAGAATGTATTAGTACTTAGACTTTGGTCAATATATGCTGCTAGGACCGCTGATGTTTTTAAATAATCAACACAATCAGCCTGTTCCCACATCAATTGATAACGGTTCTTCAAGCGACGATATTCCGGAACAACTTGTGTAAATGATCCGGCCTTGCTTTCTTTAACGCTGATCAGTTCCATAGGCATTTCAATACCGTTAGTAGAGTTTAAAACAACACTACTTGATTCAACAGGAGCAACTGCCATAAGTGTAGCATTACGTATCCCATACTTCTTCATACGCTCACGTAATGGTTCCCAATCCATGCTAGGTGTAAAGTCTGTGAGTTCATTAACACCTGCTGCTCTGCGTTCCCAAGGAAATACTCCCCGGCCGTAGTAAGTATGTTCGCTACGCAGACATGGGCCACGCTCTTGGGCCAGTTCCACACTTGCTTCGGTTAGGTAGTATGCCTGATGTTCCATCCAACGTTTGACTTCTGCTAGTGCATCTGGTTCGCCGTATTTAAAACTCTTACGTGCATGCCAGTAGGCTAAGTTTGTAATGCCAACACCTAGTGGTTCAAAATCATCATTGGCTAGTTTGCTCTGTATGCTTAGGAAGTCTTGATATTGTAACAAGTTACTTAGACTGCGAACCAATATTCTGCAAGCCTTACGCATTTCTTGTGGATTACGGAATGCACCCCAATTTATGGACCCAAGAGTACAAAGAGCAATGCGTCCCTCTGGATCTTCAATTCTTTGGAAAGGCTTCGTGGGTAAAAGTATTTCTTGGCATAGATTTGATTGGTATATTGGGTCAAGCTGTGTATCAAACGGGCCCTGGTTGATAACGTTGTCAATGTTGACAAGGTAGATGCGCCCAGTATCAGTACGTTCCTTAAGGATACCATTTTTGAAGATTTCATCAGCCGATACGCTCTTCTTTTTAATTGTCGGATGCTTTTCATAATTTAGGTATAGTTTTTCAAATTCTTCGCTGTTGCGATAGTAAGCTTCGTATAAGTCAGGTACGTCATGTGGATCAAACAATGTCATCATTTGTCCATTCTTATAACGATTCCAAAACATTTTATTAATCACTACACTGTAATCCATTTGACGCACACGAGTTTCTTCAGTACCTTGATTATTTTTAAGAACAATAAGGTCTTCAAACTGATAATGCCAAACGGGGAATGTTACTGTACAACTTGCATTACGGATGCCACCTTGACTACAACTACGTAGATCAGCAAACCATTTTTTCAAGAAAGGTATCATACCTGTATGTTTGATTTCACCGTTACGTATAGGAGCACCGAGTGGGCGGATACGTCCAATCTCTAATCCTATGCCAGCACGTTTGCTAGCATACTTGGCCATCATTTCACCAGAAGCGAAGATGCTGTCCAAAGTATCATCGCTACTGATAAGGACACAGCTACTAAACTGCTTAGTAGTAGTACCGAGACCAGCAAGCACAGGTGTAGCCAACGTAAAATGGCCTGCGCTAGCACATTCGTAATATTCTTTGACATACTTTAATCTTGCCTCCTTAGATTCATTATGGAATGCTGTTGCCGCAGCAATAGCATAACGTACCTGAGGAGTCTCGAATATCTGTCCAGTGGCACGATTCTGTACTAGATATTTTTCACATAACTGTGCTATGGCAGCATAGGTATAAGTTTCATCTTTGTCATGGTCGATGAATAATTCAATGATATTCCATTCCTCTTCCGAATACCATTTAAGTAATTCCGGTGTGTACATTCCGGCATCGATATTCTTTTTTACAATATCGTATAGGCGGGAAGGTTTATAATCTCCATATACCTCTTTACGTAGCATACTGACCTTTTGGCGTCCCGCTACTAGTTGATAATTTACATTGTTAATTTCTGGATTTTCAGTTTCGTCTATAAGATCAACCATTGCCTTAAGCAATAGTTCATCTATTGTTTCTGTAGTCATTCCATCATGTAGTTCAATTTGCGCTTTGATTTCGATCATACTAGGACTAACCCCGTCTATACCCTTACAAGAGTATGCTACTTGTCGTTGTATTTTTTCAATATCAATGGGGACGCGATTCCCATTACGCTTTACTACTGTAATCATTGCCTAACCTTTTTATTGTTCTAGATGATATTTACCTGGGACCAGTAACTTCGATTATATTTTCTAGTTTAAATCCGCTATTTACTTCTACAGCTGAAATTGGACCATTATCGTTGTAGTTAATTACCCAGGAATTGTCAATATATATTACATTGTATTCTCTAGTTCGATTATCGTCAACTAATGTTTTAAGTTCTATTTTGGAATCTTTAAATTTCTTTGTCAATTTTAAAGTCCATCCTATCATAAGAGCTTTAGTAAAATCATCGTACTTATTAGTTTTGATAATTTCCCAAGGAGTTGGCCAACTTTTTTGATAATAGGGATCTATATTTCTATTATGTGGAGTGAATGGCGCTTGATTCCAAAAATCCCATACTTCTTGTAAAGGATCATTTGAGCAGTCGAGTTCCTGTCTATGTTTTATCCACTCTGATAATCTGTCATCTACAGATTGATTAAACATGATTTTAATAGAGTGAAAGATTATAATGATATGAAAGTTTCATATCATATGTTGTTTCTTGTTGTATTCGAAGTTCGTAATATGTACTACCCGAGTTTACATAAGTACTCCATTGGATTACTGCATCCAATGTTCCTTCTAAACTTGTATATTCATCTAAAATATTTGAATTGTCCGGAGTTGTTGCTTTTGACAACGACCATATTAATTTACCTGTTCTATATATATTCTCTGATAAAGAAGATGACCATAAATTATAATAAACTATTAATTGTTGTGGTGCTGCAATTAACGGAAATCTTAAAATTCTTGTAAGAATACCCGTGGTGAGAGTTGATGTTTTAACTCCTGATTGTTCAATAAATGCCTTACCTTGAATTAATGGAAGATATTTTTGTGATGAACCTATATTTACTTGGTTATATTCTTGCCTATCAAACCAATCATTTTTACTTGTATTTGTATCAGATACAAATACGATAACGGGATTGCCTGTAGAACTTGCTCTGCCATTTCCTAAGTTTCCAACATCATAAAATCTATTATTCATACTAATATGATTAGTGCCAACTACCGATGATGGATTTTCTCCTACATATATTGCCGGACCGGTAATATTTTTGAAATTATTATTAACAATTTTTGCGTATGTAGGACCTATAGTTGCATCATCATCTTTACCGGGATAATTAAAAACTACTCCATTATTAGAATTATTAAAAATACTATTTTGAATAGTAAGATTTGTTATATCGTGCCTTGAACCAACATCATAGTGTAATCCGTCAAACTCACAACTATCAATTAGAACATTGTTAGATGATGCTAATTCTCCACTATATCCTCTAATTAAAATTGCTCCATATGTAGTCGTGCTAGCATCGCCTGTTTCATAGTTACCAGCAAACCTAACATTTTTAATAATAGAACGTTCTGCACAATCTAATGCTATGAGTTCTAAACAGTTAGTGACATCCGTGGTTGAATCATATTGAATAGTAAGACCCTCAATATGGATGTTATTTGGTTGTGTAATACCGGTGCCTATACCATTATGGTCAAATGTTGCTCTATCAAGATAAGCATTGTCTGGATCTGAATCTATAGTTTGAAAAGCATGGCTATCATTAGATATTAGATTGATAATAGTTTTTCCAATTCCTTCTCCTATGATAGTTGTATATCTAGGAATAAAAATTGGAGTATCTATATTATATATACCAGCAGGGAAATATAATATTTTAGCAGAAGCGGTGCCGTAATCATTAACTGTTTTTAATGGGTCTAAGAATAAATTATCTACAGCTACTTGTATCAATGCTGAATCTACGTCATCCCCGCCAACACCCAGAACTCCAAAATCTTTAACACTAACAAAGTCATCTAATTTTTTATTTACAGGTCTTTCAAATGCAAGTCCGTCAAATGTAGGAGCGGTAATAGCAGGGTCTGTATCTTTACGATAAGTATATCCTAGATCTAAACTAGTTATTGCGGTAAAGAGATCATTTTCTGTTAAAATCCTAACGCTAGCATCTCTTGCGCCACCGTCTTCTCTACGCAGACCAATGTATAAATGTTCGGTGTCCGCCGCCCAGCCAAATTCACCACCAGCAAGGGTAGGAACACCTGTTTGATTTTCTTGTCCTCTTCGGACTTGTATTCTTGATATTTCCAGAACAGCCATTTTAAATACCTCTCTATGAGATATTTATCATAACCGGGCTACTTAATTAGGGCGTAGTATTCTTCAACTTTGTTCAACCAAGCGTCTTGCCATTTGTTAAAGTCTTTAGGTTCTAATGTAAATTGTTGATATTGTAAATCTCTACTACACATGAATATAACACCCTTACGTATGTTGGTTTTATATACTTCATTATGTGCTAGTATATAGGCCATTAATTGCAAATAATAATCATCAACCCATTCTAACTTTTTAGGCTTGTTTGTTTGCTTATGGTCACACACTGCTGGCTCATCTTCATGTATTCCGATTAGGTCTGTAGTACCGCTGTACAGTCCTGGAAAGTAAAGACTTTGTTCCATAGCCCAAACTTCGCTCATTTTGCTAAGTCCGTTTTCAATAATGATGTCGGCCATTTTGTTAGCCTGTACATGCACTGGATTGCTTCCCGGTTGTCTTTGTTCTCCGATTAAAAATCTTTCTAAATTGGCGTGCATTGCAGTACCAACCCCTGCTGCTTCGGAAGTGATTTGTTGTGCTTTGTCATGCCCTACCCGATCTCGCCATTGATTCAAATGGGTCATATCTTTAGTAGCGCCTAAGATAGTAGTTACACTAGGCAACTTTTCACCATCTGGTGTTCGATACACTCTTTTACGAGTTACTGGATCATTAATCTGAACACAATTTTTGTATTGGAAACGTTCAACGAACGCAGGAGGGGTATAGGTTGTTGTCATATAGTGTTAATTATAACACTACGTGATCAGTATAGCAACTATTTGGTTACAGTTTTGGCGTTTTTAGATGCCATGGCATCTACTGCTGGACTTGTACCAGCATCTGGTTGTGCTTGGTCTTGATTTGGATTAACTGCATCAGTTTTAAGTAACACAGTACCATCATCAAGTACATCAGCAATAATATCACCTGCTGGATCAACTGCATTTTTAAGTGCTATTAATCCATCAGGTGTGCTTATTCCTAATCCAAATGGTCTTAGTATATTCATTACTACAGGAAAAGGCAAAGAGGACGGTTGATCTGCTCTGTTTGCCTGTCCCTGTAATACAGCTAGAACATCTCTAGCTGATCCTAAATCAACTTCAACCAATCTCATTTACTTTGACAATGAAGCCATAATGTTATGTGATTCGGCCAATTTGCGAGCAAACTTGCTTTCACGCATTTCACGGCCGGTTGTTCCCATACCTGCTGCTGCATCTGCTGCACCAAATTCATCACCGCCTGGTGCTGGATTCATTGCATCAGGTGCACCGATATCCATGCCTGGTTCTGGAGGCATTTCTGGTTCCATACCCATTGCTGCATCTGGAGTAGCTTCTCCTGCTAGTGCTGCAACTGCTCCACTTACTGCTTCACGTTGTTGAGTCAATGTCTCGAGTGTAGCAGATAGTGCTGGGCCAACTGATGCCTTGAATGCTTCTGCTTCTTGCGCTCCAAAGTCTGCTTTGATTGCATCTGCTAATTCAATCATTGTTTTAGTTTGATATTGACCAACACGTTGCATCCAACTTGTAAAGTCATTGACCATATCACCTGCGGCAGTAATGGCCTTAGCTTTACCTTCTTCATCTTCTGCTAATAGATAGCCTAAACTTTCATTAACAAATTGAACGTTATGTTTGAATGTATTAAAAGATTCTTTAACTTTCTTTTTGTTACCAAACGGATTTTTCTTTTTGTCAGCAACTGCTTTCTTCATTGGCTCTTTTTTATTGCCATCTTTGTCCATGTCTAAGAAATCTGGCTTAGCTTCATACATGCCGCTGCACTCTTTGCAATCACATCCCTTAGGATGCTTGCCAGCTTCACCGAGTGGCTTCTTATCTTTTTTAGCAGGCATTGTCTTTGCTGGACGACGAGCGTCTTCCGGTGGCTTCTTATAATCAGATTGATTACCATATGAACTGCCTTTAACTGTTCTACTTGGTAGATCAGCCATCTTAACTTCTTGCATGTTGCCTGCCTTCTTAGCAGCCTTCATACGGCTACCCATAACTTCGGCTTTGCCTGTTTCAACTTTGCCGTCGCCGTCATAGTCTTTGTCAGCCATAGCGCCTTTGGCTTTTTTAGTATGTTTAACATCACGAACACCTTTTTTGGCTTCGCTTAGTTGGTCCATTTTGTCACGTAGTTTTTTGATGTCTTCGCCTAGCATTTCTTTAATCCTTGTGTTTAGCAAGTCCAACATGGCCTTGTCTTTTTGATATGTTTCGTTGGTTAGCAAATCATTAATACCTGCTGAACCTTCTTGTTGGAAAACTCGGGTACGTAATTTATTACGCATATCTTCTAGCTGTTCTCTAGAATAATTCTCTAACTTAACACGAACGCCAAACATTTTATTCATGTTTTCGTTTAGTTTTTTGCTTGTTAGCGGAGTTGTAAAGTCACTTGTTTTCATAGTTAATCCCAGAAAGATTGATAGTATTATTTAGTTAAATTGCATAAGTTTATTAAAACTTCTCATCACCGTTTTTAGATGTTCTTCTTTTTTATACCTATCTATTTTTGCTTTGGTATACATAACATCTGCCCTATCTATCATTTTAGTTTTGATATTTTTCTCTGCTAATTTGGTATGTAGTTCTTCATCAAACAATGAATATCCATAGCCTGTATCAGCATCGACAATTTCATCATCTATGTATTTGCCTAATGCTAATCTATTGGCCAGTACTGCTGCTGTTTGTGGGAGATTAATTTTGTCCAGGATTACTTCTTTTTCGAAGTCTAAAATGCAATAAAACCCATCGTTTTTACGTTTAATTGCGTAGTTTCCTACATTAATTGTGCCATCTTTACTTCTAACTGGTACAACTATACCTTGCTGTAGTAATTTTGATTTAGCATCTTTGCTGAGTTTTTCTATTGTTGAATAGACATTGTTAGGTAGTTGTTTCATCTATTTGTTTTACTATTGTTCGACTATCTTTACTTATCGAGTAAATTCCCTTGCGGACAAGGTTCTGAGCAAGCCATTGATCATGCTCGTCTAAACTAGTAATAGATACACTATCCTTATGCGTATCAACAAAGGATAGTTCTTCATTGGTGAGAACTATGTGCATACCTGATAATAACTGACCTATTTTCATACTTTTGGTGGTTGCTGCATTTGTTGCTGCATCTGTTGTTGTTTTTGTTTTAGACCTAGAATCTGTGCAGCAATTTTATCAAGGTCGGTCATTGTATCTTGCATACCTTGTTGCATTGCAGGAGGTTGTCCCATTGGTTGCCCAGCAGGTTGTTGATTACCTAATGTAGGAGCAGGTTGTCCCGCTTGTGGAATTTGTCCAGGCGGTGCAGGAGGAGGTGTTTGTCCAGGTGGAGTTGGAGGAGGTGTTTGTCCAGGTGGAGTTGATTTTGGTAATCCATTCGGACTAACTGGATCAGTTGTAGATCCTATAGGCGCTACGGCTTCGACTAATTCTGATATACGCATATTATTTTAAAATGCCTAATAATGTTTCAGCATGTCCTGTAATCCATCCTGCTGCTGCTAGAGCGCCTGCACCAAGATAAACCCATTTTGTTTTAAATTGCTCAAGGGCTTTGATCTTGCCTGCTAATTCACCATGTTGATCGACATTAGCCTTATGCATTACAGCAAGTTGATCCATGATGCTATCACGTGTCTTGTCTAGACAATCATGCATTTCCTTGACATCTACTTTGAGATCGTCAATCTTTTCTTCAATGTTATCGACTTTTGTTTCTAATACGCTAACACGTTCGGGAACGGTAGCAAGTGCTTCACGGGCCATCTCTGGTCTCTCCTTTAGGGTGTACAAATTTCCGACTTATTGCCTAAATTGTGCCTTTGATTGCCTTGATGATGGTATTCTTGGAAGACGCATCTATTAGTTCGAAAATGGCCTTCTCGATATTTATCGTTTCGGATAACTTTTTAATTACCGGAACACCTTCAATATCACCATATAACGATCCCACAGGATTGATACCATCTGAATATACATCTGTACGATCTGGATTAAATCTAAATGTCCATACAGCATGTTTACCTTTGTACTTAGAGCCAAACCCTAAATCTTTAATATCCACTACTTGCATCTCAGGTGAAAAATCATAGGAGATGATTGATCTAATTTCAATACATTGTTTTAATGTAACAAAATTTCTATATTGTTCTAGTTCTAATTGTGTTCCCTGATTAGGTCTTGCAACCTTGGTATCAGTGATATCGATTAAAGTTTGTATTTCTATTGTTTGCATAATATACCTATATAATATATTTATGTCGTAAAAAAAGGCTCTTCAAAAGAACCTTTTCATTATCTAATTAAATTAGAGAGCAACACCACGTACATCTGCTGCCACCGTTGTAAGAGTATTAGAATACCCTTGTAACGCACCTGTGCTAGTAGCAATTGCAACAATAGCCTGTTGGCATGCTAGTGGGAATGTTTCGGTGCTGTTATCACCATCGTAGTCTGCTGTACCAAATGCACCACCTAATGCTGCTACGGCAATACTCAGGGTTGTAGTAGTAGCATATCTTGGCGTACCGATAATTTCAATACTGGCTAGTTGAGCAATAGCATCTAATGCTTGTACCACTGGGCTTTGTACTCCACTTACTCTATCTAATTTTGATGTTAAATCTACGTTTGGAAATGAAATAGTTAAAAATTGTAGTGTTACACCATTCTTATATGCCGGTGCAACTAACTTCTCGTGTGTTTTTGTTATTCCTGTTGGCATTTTGGAATCTCCTTAATAATGTATTTATTGATGTTGATCAAGAAAAAAGGGAGTTAGAACTCCCTTTTTTCATAGTACCTAATTAATATTAAGCTAGTGTGAATCCACCAGTTGGTGTTAAAGCACGGTTAGCTGCGTTTGTAGTAACAGTGTATGTACCGGCTCCAACAGCATCAACTAATGCATCATGCAATGCACCATATGCTCCAGTAGTAGTTGCACCAGCACCCTTGTTGAATGTTGGCTCGTCTACCATGAAACAGATGTTGTTGTTAGTTTGTGAGCTAAGCCATAGTACGCTGCCTAATGCCTGTACTGCCTTAACTGCTTTAGAATAACCGCCTTCTGTAATTGCACCAGTAGTGCCGCTAACTGAGTCAGCTGTGAATGCTGCTGATTCAGCAATTTGAATAACCAATGGTTGATAACCGCTGAAAAAAGATCCAGCTGCTACCTGTCCGTGTACTTTTAATGCTCTTGTTGCCATTTTAAAATCTCCTAATCTGTTTTTTAAGTTTCCCCATGAAACTTTGTATGTTTTTATTTATCTCAATTAGAAAAAAATTAACCAAATGGCTAATTAATCGTCGTTTTTGACATCGCCTTCAACAATTTTTAAATGTTTTGCTGTTTCTTTGTTATCACGTAGCTTACGTATGCCACGGGTAAATTTGTTTGGATCTGCTGCTTTGATGCTATTAATTAATCTACGTTCAAGTTCATACGCATCTTCTGTAGAGAAGTTTTCTTTAATAAGTGCTAATAGATTGATTGCACTATCAATAACATGTGTAGCCCTGGCTTCAATTATGGCTTCGCTGTTTTTCTTTTCCGATATAGAATTGAGTTCTTCTAATAGGCTTCGTGTTGCTCTTTTCAAGATGTTATCCTTGTTATCTGATATTTAGTAGATTATAGCACATACCTTTGGAGAAATAAAGTCTTATAAAATGTTGCATTGCAGCATCTTTCATATTATAATTGATAAATACTCAGTAGAAACACTGAGTCTCTACAATATTTTAACAACAGGAGAAAATATGTTAAACCAACTAGCTGAATACTTCCATAAGATGTTTCAGAATTTTAGTGAGCCACAAACTTACAGTTCCGCATTAGAGGAATATATTGTTAGACATGCACCACAAGATACTTGTGATGTAGATCGTCTAACTCGTCAATTTGAAATAAATCAATCACGTAGGGGATGGTAATCATGAAAATATTAAAAGCAATCTACAATTTTTTAGGTGAGATGGGTCGTGCCCATGCTGCTTCAAATTTAGCACGTAGTGGTGATCATAAAGGTGCTCAAAGAATCATGATGACAGAATTTAAAGGCTGGATTTAATTGCTCATATAAATTGCAATATAAATAACAATGCAGTACAATTACTGCTAGACACATACACAAGGAAATAAAAATGTTTAATAAAATGTTCGCACCATATCTAACACTTGACGCACATATCGAAGCGTTCCAAGAAACCAAGCGAGGCCTAACAGATAAGATCATTACCGATCCTACACTGAACAAGGCAGCACACGAATACATCGATGCTCAGACTGAGTTTGCTAAAATGTTAGCACACAACTTTACTGAACTCGCAAAATATTCCATGGATTCAATCTCTGACAAGTTGTTTCCTAAGAATGAAGAAGTAGCCGAGGCTAAGGCTACACGTAGCAAGAAGGCTACTGCCTAAGACATACACACACAAGGAGAAAATTATGTCAAACGCAAAAGATTGGGCACCAAAGGTTCCTGAAGTTAAATTCAATAAAAACGGTTACGAAATCCGTACAGACATTCTCGGAATGGCTAAAAGCCTAGTACAAGACGATTTTCATGCTAAATTCCAAGGCTGGGAAATGACTGCTACTCGTGATGAGAAGACTGGTCAAATCGTTAGTACAGTAGCAATGCCAACTTTTCCAGGACTAGATAAAGTTCTAGAGACAGCTGAAAAAATGTATTCATTTGTTAATGCTGGTAGTACTACTGCATCTAAAAAATAATATAATAAAAATATATAGGACGTAGTCCAGAAGCCCCGGCATTAGCTCGGGGCTTTTTTACGATTCTTTAGATTGGCTGGCTGCGTAAGAATTGCGGGTGTTGCTTATTGAAGTGACGCATAATAACACCGGCAATCTCGTGTGCTTGATTTTCTTCAGGTGATCCTGTTTCACCACTATTGTTATTAAGTTGATTACTTATATCTTGTTTAAAATGAACCAATTCGTGTGCTACTGTACGTAAAATATCTACAGGATGACGATTAAGAATAGCAACATGCAGAGTTTTTTCATCATTGACGTACATACCAAAACTTGGTTGTCCGCCTGAATCTATTTCAGATTCAAAATTCATCTTAGGAAGTCTATCTATCTCTAAGATTTCCATAGCCAAGGGAAGAAACTTTTTAAACATATCAACGAATGTTTCTTTAGATTCTCTGCCTTCAACTAATAACTCGATAATTTGCATACTGTATTTAGTTTTACTTAATTCTTACGAAATAACTGTAATGATTTAAATCGTGGCATTTCTTCTATATCAGATCGTGATTCTAACCAATTTTCTATTACATTTTTAGTTAGACTATACCCATTAGATCCTGTATAAAATAATATATATCCTTGTGGTTTTACTTTATTTGTTAGCATAGTTAATAATTCAAGATCAGTCATTGCACTATATTCGTCGTTACTACTATTCCTAAATTCGCATAAATGAAATAAAGTTATTATATCAAAATTAGGTAAGAGATTTTCATCCAACAAGTATATATCTCCAAAAAATGCTTTATAATTTTTAGATATATGTGGTTTATCTATGGATAATTTAATATATTCTTGGTATTCTTCTATACTTGCAGTAATGCCTAATACTGAATTGGCAGTGTTTGATCCAACAAAGTGATGATTACCCGTACCAAAATGAAATATATTAGAATTGATTATTTTATTATTCTTTAGCCAAATTATAAATTCTACATCGCATGGACATACAGAATATTTTAAAGGCCAACTATCATTATAAAAATTTAATTTACTCATAAATTTAGTGCCGGTTACTTTCTCCGGCGTACACTAACGGGGTACAGTCTTATTCATCCGGACGCCTTTGCCGTGGCTTCCAACGGAACCTAAGGTAGGTGTTCTATGCTGGACTATATGGGTTACGAGGCCTATCAGTACCGTCGTCCTCCGGGTATACCGGATATTCGTTATTAGTCGGCTGATTTGCATTTGGCTCGTTTTGCATTAGTTAGTGCTCCAAAATCTACAGGCCATTCTTGTCCTGGGTTGAGTTCTTTGTATCCCGGTGGAAGTGCATATATTACACCTGCTTCAGTTTGAATCTGTGAAACTGGAATACGAAACGCTTTAAGATCATTTCCTAAATTAGGATAAGGTGCAACATGGGGAAAACGCCATCCTGCAACTTCTTTGGTTGTGTTATTAATAACAATTTTATAATAACCATGTGGAACAATTATACCATTGCCTATTCTTTTATCCCCAGCACCGTAGAACGCACCAACAAAGATTGTAAATGGTTGATTTAACTGAACTGCCCAACCACGCACACTAGTTTCTAATAATTTCCAAATTCCTCTATTCAATGATCCTGCTTGCGGATACATATTAGTCATTAAAAAACTTTCATATTCTACAATTTGACTCCAACTTAAATCTCCATCTGGGGCAGCGTGTCCTTTGTCATATCCTGTACCAGCATAGTCATCTGGTCGAGCACCGCCCTGTACGCTTTGATCTGATACAAAAGCATTTGTGCGCGGCCAGCATCCTAGTGCATTTTGTGGCAATAATGTATATGCTACATATACAGGAATTTTAACAGGTGCATCATATGCTACTAGGTAAGCCTCACGGCAAATAGGCTGTGCTGCTCTTTGAGTAGAAGCAAATCCGTATGGGCTATGTATTTGACATGCACCTGGTTGTAATGGGGCACGTTGATCCCAGGCTTGTGCTAATCCTGCTACAAATAGCAAGGCAATGGTTAGTAGTTTTTTCATGGTAGTCCTTAATTAACTACCAATATTTATGTTATCTACGCACGAAATGATAGTCGCCGTCGGGACCGTTGTTGCTAAAAAGTCCTAAACAGTCATAGCCTATTGAATCCATATAAGCAATCACAGTATCTTTTAACGGAGCACCTTTGTTATATTCTACTATTTGTAATTCTAATATAATATGTTTGGCAGTTTTAATAGTTTCTTGAGCACCTTTAAGCACATCCAATTCAGCACCCTGTACATCCATTTTAATTAAATCAGGTGGAGGAAATCTTTTTAAACTAGCAACTGCATCGAGCGTAATAGTCCTAAGTTTTCTTACATATCTATCACTATACAATGTTGCGGCGGCTGGTTGAATATCGGGATTTTCTCTGTAATAGCTGTTGCCGCCCGGTGCTTCGTTATTTTGATAAAAATCTACTTCTTTACCACTTTCACTACTTAATACACCTATGTGATATTTTATGCCAGTTTCTTGATATAAGAATTCATGTACATCAGCAGCTTCAAATGCTATAACTTCTGCACCAGGCCAAATAGTTCTAACCCTGTCAGTCCAATGCAATACACATGCTCCAACATCATATATAACTTTTGGATTCTCACCTTGCTCTTTTAACTTGTTTAAGTAGTCAATATGTGCTGGGGGGAACGGATAAGGATCTCGCAACTCTCTTAAAAATTGTTTAATATCAACTACTGTAGAATGTGTTTCAATCATAGGCAAACTAGTATCTACATTAAATGTAAAACTGCCCGTATGTCTGCATAAGATACCAGAATCCGCCCAAATAGTAAATCCTTTTTCTCTAGCTTTTCTACAAAAATCAACATCTTCAGATACCGTACCTTCCATAGATATGGCGCTGTAATATTTAAATTGCGGATATCCTATAGTTCTAAATACTTCAGCTTTAACTAATGCACATCCGAACCCGCAGCCTGCAACTTCTACAAGCGGTCTGTTTTTTAATTTTCCATAGGGCATATTAGTAACACCCCCTGTAGGAGTGTGTTCATATATTTCTAAAATATGTTGTCCCGGCTTACGCTGTATATATAATCCGGATACCACAGGTTTATCATGTGCTAATAATCTTGCTAATGTATCCGGTGGAAAAGAAATATCACTATCAACTGAGAACAAATAATCAAAACCGTTAATTGTCCAATCTGCAATTAGATTGCGAATTTGATCTATATTGTATCCATAAAAATATTGAAACACAGTTTCATATCCATCTGGAATTATTAGATCGTAGATACTTTTAAAAGTATCAGGCTCAATGTTCTTAGCTGTGGGAATTGCTATAAGTATCTTCTTTTTAGGTTGAATCATGTTATTAACTATCTCGTTTGCGTTTTTAGTTTGTTCTTGCGAATTAACTTTGTAATCGTTTAATGGGCTTGCATCATTGTAATTATATACTATGTCTTGAAGGCATTTTATTTTGTTAGGATCTGCTTTTTCTATTAATGCATAGAATACACTTCCATCGCCACCTGCTTTATACCAGTTACCATTTTTATCCTTAAATGAACTATCATCAATATTATTCAATAATGATTTTTTGAATGTTCTTAAATGTGTGTAGGGCAATATCCAATTAAAATGATAATTTCTATAAGATCTATTTTGTTTTACTTCTTCTGGATATGGTTGGCTTATTAATGGTATATTATCAACCATGCTCCAGCAACTACCATAGGTGAATTCAGTACCATCTTCATATATTGAATTATAATATGCTAGTACTGTATTGTCATTAATTAAACTATCATCACCATCTAATAACATAACAATAGCATCATCACTGATCATTGATCTAATGTTTTGTATTTGATTCCTAACTGCGCCTAAATTCTCACTATTTGCAATAACTGAAAACTTATTTCTAATATCTACTGGTAATTCTCTTAATGTATCTAATATTACATCTATAGTATTATCAGTACTTGCATCGTCGATTAAAATATGTTGATAGTTATCATAGTCCTGTGACGCTACACTGACTATACAACGAGCAATATATTCGGCACAGTTGTAAAACGGGCTAACAATTACAATCTTTTTTTCGTTGCCTAGTTTATAATTTTCTAGTTCGATAGTATTGTTAAATCTACGATTCCATATTTTATGTACTCGTTGATTAATTTTTGATACTTGACGATAACTATCTCTGGATATATATTTGCCCAAACGATGTGCTATGTGTTGTTTCCACTGTAGGGCAACACTATCCCATCCTGCTATATCTTTAACTATATTACAATAGTATTGTTTTTGTTGATGAAGATATCTATTGTGATATGCTTTTATAGTCATTTCTACAAATTTATTAACTTGTTCGGGACTATTAATATCGGGAAACAATCCGTTAGGCTCAACTGCATAATCAATATGATAGCAAGCACCTTCTAATGCAATTTCTTCTAATGCTCCAAATCTACAAGTAAGTATGGGAGTATTGTATAGCAAACTTTCTAAAGATGATATACCAAATGTTTCAGGAAATGCTGCTGGGTATATCATAAAACTTGCCAATGTAAGTATATCAGCAATTTCTTTTTGTGAAATAACTCCGGTATATTCAATGCCAAGTTCTAAATTGCGTGGATCAGCTGCCATTCGCCGCCAATCTTTTTCTTGTTGATCAGGTTCGGAACTTTCGCTAAATCTATAATAGCCGCCGATAACTTTTAATCTAGCACTGGGTATCATAGCCTTTACCTTAGGCCATATATGATTCACTAATGGAATCATACCCTTGGTCACACTAGCATTATATACAAATAAGTTATGATCCTTAGCTTTGATATCAACTTCTTTTTTATAATTTCTAGCACCATTACGTGTGATAAACATCTTACGTTTTAGTACTTCAAAATTGCGTCTGCGTCCGTGATTACAATTTGCAACATAGGTTAAGTGAAAGTCACTGAGTGTGAATATATCAGTTATACGATCAGCAACCGTAAGTTCCTCAATGATGTTATCACCTAGACAAAATGTATCATGCATCCATAATATACGCATCTTAGCTTTAGATAATATTCTATCATACAAATTCATGCTATAGAATGGATTTGCTCTATTATCTCCAAGTTTATGATAATCGTTTGGATCAGTAAATGGAATTACAGTTCTTGAACTTACAACTATATCAAATACATGATCATTGGCTAATTCAATTAATGGTTTATATTCAACCCCATCATAGTTCCCGGGTTTTGCATGATCTATACCGCAATTATTAAATACGGTAACATTAAATCCTATTTGAGCTAATTCACGTGCCATTAGTGTGACAGCACTTTCACTACCGCCTAATCCTTGATTATCTATAGTAGTACCATCGTAGGGTATACCAATTATATCTATAATAGCAATTTTCATATATGCTATTAATTATACTATCTCCGATTAGAATGTCAATGATCTTGAATTATTATAATTTAAACGAAACGGTGCCACTAGCAACTCTGTATATATGATATCCGTTTTGATTAAGATATGTGTATGATGCTCCTGTACTTGTAATAATACTTGGTTTGTTATATCTGTTTGGCCACCAAACTATAGCAACCCCGCGTTGGCCACCTGAAGATGAGGTGCCATTCGAGCCCCCAGCTCCCCCACCTCCGATTGTAGTACTTCCAACGTTACGACGACCACCTTCTGCATAAACAAGAGAATATATTGAGCTTTCTGCTACATTCCAGAATAGCCCAGGACCCTGAACACCAGTACCACCGCTTATATAAGTTCCAGGTCCACCAGCACCACCGCCACCACCACCTCCGCTGGTGAAAAAAGTATCCCCTTCTCCAGAACCGTCGTTACCATATCCACCATATGTTGATGATGGTTGTATTGCATTTCCGCCAGGCGAACCGCCACCAGCAGATAGTCCGGCAGGACCAGAATAACAACCACCACCACCGCCTCCAGAACCACCATTATTTGCGCCGGGCGTATTGCCAGCATGGGATCCACCACCACCACCATAGGCTATTCTAGTATTTGGTCCAAAAACACCAGTAGAATCACCACCGTTACCACCATTTCCGCCGCCACCAGCACCACCGCCATTACCTACTGTTAAAGATATTATTGAGCCATTTGTAAGGTAATTAAAATTACCGGGCAATAGACCGCCAGCACCGCCCCCACCACCACCACCGTCTCCAGGGCCGCCACCGCCGCCGCCACCACCTACTAATAAAAAACTAATATTACTAACTATACCGTCTGGCCAAAGAGAATCATTTTGGGCTTGCAGAGCTTCTTTCATTGACCAAAAATTGTTACCAACGTTACTTGTGTTGTCTTTTAGGTTAGGACCAGGAGCAACATAATATTGTTGTATGGTATGTCTAGGATTATTACTCATAATATTAAAATTTTATTGAGCCTTCACCGCTGGTAAATTTATATACTCTATAACCATTTACTATACTAGTTGTATAATTACCTGTAATAACACTTGGGCTGTTATATGTTGAATCCCACCAAAATATAGCAACACCTGCCATACCAACAGTATTTGAGCCGCCACCAACCCCGCCATTGCCACTATTCGGAGTTGTATCGGGTGCAGTTAAACCACTACCTGCTCCTCCTTTTGCATATGTACCACTATATGGTGATAAAGATGCTATATTAACCGCCAAGCCAGCACCGCCAGCACCCGATCCATTAATAGGAGCAGCACCGCCAGCACCGCCAGCACCGCCACCACCACCTCCGTCTGAACCACCAGTGGGGGCTGCTGCACCACCGACATTGCCGTAAGGTATTTGAAGTCTAGCACCACCTGCGCCACCGGCACCGCTACTACCAGTACCTGAGGCGCCACCACCACCACCACCACCAGAACCACCAGCATTACCTGCGTAACCAGAGTCAAACTGATTGCCGGTAGGATCCTGCCCGCCACCGCCGCCGCCCCCATAAGCAATATTAGTAATAGATCCAGAAATAACAGTAGTGTTCCCACCATTCCCACCATTATTTTGTCCGCTGCCAGCGCGGGAACCACCAGTACCAATTGTTATTGAGATTAATTGTCCTCTACGTATATTGTTATAATTATTTAAAATTAATCCACCTGCACCGCCACCACCACCACCCCCACCGCCAGTACCAGCGGGAGGAATACCGCCCCCACCACCACCACCCCCAATAATTAAATAATTAATAGTAGGAATTACACCATTGGGCCATATCTCACTATCTTGTGCTAATTTTTGATCTCGAATAGTCCATAACCCTTTAGCCGACGTTATAGTAGGACTAGCAGGTCGGCTTGGTTGAACAAGTCTTTTATAAAAATTAGACATAATCTATTTTATATATTAGCTGATAGTCTCATATACAATAATGTATTCTAATGCTGATGATGTACCAGATGTTACTAATATACTAGAATCTTCAGTTAGATATAAAAAGTTACCTTTATCTACTAATTGCAAACTAGCACCAGTAGGTATATATATATTAAATGCTATTCTATAATTACTAGGTCCTGTACCTGTAGCAGCATTATTGATAGATACAGTAGTTGGTACTGAGCTGTCTGTCACATTGGTTACTACTAAAGAATTTACTTTTATAACTGAGTTAGAACCGGGCTGATTATTTAATAATACATTTGATATAATATTTGCAGGTACTGCTCCTGCATATCCTGCTATAATTGACGATACATTTACAATATTTGGTGCTGACATTTTATCCTCCGAAGATCATTGCCATGGCTATGGCCTTACCTGTTGATACTCCACCGGCTGATCCGGTGTAACCTTGATTACCTTGGTAACCTTTACTGCCGGTATATCCGCCTGCTGGACCTCGACTACCGGTATAACCTGCACTACCCCAATAACCACCACTACCGGTATATCCACCAGCGGGGCCTTGACTACCTACAAATCCTGCACTACCAGTGTATCCACCAGCGGGGCCGCGACTACCTACATATCCTACAAGGTTTGATCCTAAAATTTGTTGTATGCTTATTGTTGTCATGTTATCCCCAGAATTGATAAGGTGCCGCAGTTATTGAATTAGAATAAGATTCTCCAAATAAGTCAAAGGCTTTTATTGGTATGTCACCTAACCTTAATGGATTACTTGACATAAATGCAAGACTTGTAGATGCAACTTGTATTGCTGGCGGTGTTTCTGCTAAATTTGAACTACCAAAAGCACTTCTTACAGTTGTTATTGTAGAGACTGATAATACCGCTGCTAAATTTGATTTCACAAAAATGCTTCTTATAGCTGTCAATGATGATATTGATAGCACCGAAGTAGAAGTCATTGCTATTTTAACAAAATTAGTTGTGGTAAAATAATTTGATAGAGTAGATGCCCAACTAGGGGATGTACTTGAATAATAGAAATTTGTTACAGTTGTAGCAACATTTACACTACCATATACAGTAAGAGTATTAGTATATAATGTTCCTAGAGCAATTGTTAATTGTCCGTCAAGACCAATTACATTAAAATTTGCACAATTAGCTGCTGCTCCTAATGTAACAGTCCAAGGACTTGTACCAGAATTAGAATTTACGTCAAAAAATACATCATCGCCAGGTGTAGGTGCGCTTGCTCCGCTTGACCCATTTGAGGTAGCAGACCAATTTGTTGTGGCGGATAAATTCCATGTACCATTTCCACCTACCCAATAACGACTGGCCATTTAGTACCTTTCATTAACCCTTAACGAGTAATCTTCCAGGGGATGGGAATCCTGCTGATGTTTGTGATACTGGATATAATCCGGATATAACATATACACGATTATCAGTATTTCCAGTTGGAGTAAAAGACCCAAAAATTCTTGTTCCATTTGTACTTTGAAGACCAACTCCAAATGGTGCTGCTGTTATTACAGCACTACCAGCACTAAGATATAAAGATTGTCCAGGAATAACAGCCGCTGGGTGATTAGGTACAACTCGAGAAACATAACCAGCAGCGGCTACGCCTGCAACAGCTCCTATTTTCTTAGAAGTAATTACAAGTTGGCCACGCATGGGTACAATAGCTAAATCGCCCTTGCTATCATATACACCGGATGCAGTACCTAGAGTAGAATAAGAATTAGCACCAGTTGCTCCATAGGTCCATGTTACTATACTAGAGGTGTTTAAATTAGCTGTATTAAATTCATAGATAAATGCAGCAGCACCTGAAACAAATAGATATGGTTTTGGAGACCATCCGCCACCAGTTAAGGAGGTTGCTGTATAATCCATCCAGAATGCACAAGGCGAATCACCCGGTGTTGTAGCAATGCCACCTGGCCAGCTTGCGGCATATTTAGGATTTACAATACTAAAACCGACACCAGTGTCAGAAGCAAACTTACTAAGTATAGGCAGACTTAGAGTTACTCCATTTACACCTGACTGACTAGCAAGATACACATTTCCCTGATAGTCCGGAACCGGAACACCAAAATTTGTAGCAACTACAGTAGCACTAGTTGCCTGGAACGATGCTGATAAAGTAAAGGTTGATCTATTAAAAGCAAAACACCAAGGTAAAGTTAAAGCGGATCTAGATACACCATAAACATATTTTCCATCAATACCTAAATATGCTGTACCAGATGTAATAGTTGCAATTGTAGATGTAGTAAAATTTTCTGTATCTACTGAAACAATACCAGTGTTTAAAGAACCATAAACTGTTCTTGCACCATCAAATACAATATCAAGAATACCACTACCTGCAGAATGCGGAACCCTTAATGTAGTAGCACCATTGGCACCAGTACCCATATCATAGGTATAAATTCCTTGATTGGTACTTATCCATAAATTATTACCTACTGAAATAACTTTGGTTGCAGTAGTAAAAGAAGGAAGATTTGTAAAAAAAGCTGAAGTTCCGGTAGAAGCAGCATTGCTAGTAAGGAACGAATCATGCTCACAACCACCATTCAACGGTAATATTAAATTTTCTGTACTCGGGCCGCCAGCATTTGGCCAACCTCCCGTACTATCAATATTAACCATTACTGTATCTAATGCACCACCTAATGCTTTTGTAACCCCAGTATTATACATTCTTCCCAATGGCATATATTTTGAAATAGCATCTGCAGAAATAGGACTTGTTACAGTTTTTAAAGTATCCCAACCATACGTAGGAGCACCGGTAGTGATACCATTTGCATAAGATGCTAAATGCAACATATTTACATCACGAGTAATAGCTAACGCTCCAGTTGGATAAATTGGTGGATACATTCCTCTATTAGTTACAGGAGCATATACAGATGCTGCCCTAGCACCAACTAATCCGTCAGCAGTCCTAGGGAATGCAAACATAACACTACTTGTAGTTAAAGAAGCAGCATTTCCATAAGGTGTTCCAAGTATTAAACTATTAGTCCATGCCCAATTTGGTGAAGGATTAGCAGCAGATGCGGTATCTTCAGCTGCTACACGTTCAAATTCAAATACACCAGACCAAAATCCTGGCTCGTTCTTAATAAATGACCAAAGCACACAATGTCTTTGAGTAGCATTTATTAAAATGATACTATCTTTGATATCATATCCATGTGGGAATACTCCACCTCCACTCCATGTTTCATTTGTAGGAGCATGTGTAGATACATTCCACGATTCGCAAGTTGATGTGTATATAACCAATTTAACTGTGTCAATACGTATAATAAAATATTTTGTCGTAACAGCAGCCGTTCCTATTGTATAATCAGCGTTAGGAGCAGTATAAACTAATGTTGTCATAGGACTATATAAATGTCCTGATGATGAGCCGCCTACTAGTGTATCAAGAAGAGTCCATCCACCTTTGGCCATTCCTTGTTGAATAGCACTGATAATATTAGTAGATGATGTTTCATTAATAATATTAATTTTTAAGCTATTCGCAGTATATGATGAAGTTGTAATTGTCATAATTTTCCCGTTATATACGCAGACAATGCTGCAATTTTATTATATTTATACCTAAAATTCAGTTTAATATTAAATAGGTTGATATACCAACTGTAGGTATAAATCAACTCCCGGATTTAAATTTGAACCTACTGATAAAACATTAACAGTTAAATACTCGCCCGCCGCCAGGGCATATCCTGTAATATCAGGAGTAGTTGTTATTGAATTTGCTGGTATAGTTAAATTTAACAATGTAACTGCATTTTTTACCAAAGTGAGATTAATATCTGCATCAGGTGCTACTCTAACTCTAGGTGTTATAGATGTTAAATTACATGCAAAGGGTGCATACCATCGAGCAAATCCTGTAAATACTACTAGATTCCCAGGTTGTTGTAATGTAATGGTATTAGCACCAATACTACCAGTGTATCCCGTATTACCTTTTGGACCACCTGTGGCTGTAACCTGCCAGGTAGCTCCATTATAAATAAATTCAAATGTACTACCTTTGAGATCTAAACTAATATCATCAGTCCCACCTTCTATGGTATTGCCATTCCTTAGTACAGTAACTGGATATCCATTACTTAGATCATTACCGTCTGTTAGTTGTATATAAGTACCGGTACTTGCAATTGCAGGTAATGTTACACTGAATGCTCCAAAGCTATTATTCAATATAATTCTATCACCGTCTATTGCTGTATAATTAGTAGATGTACTAAACCATGGATTAGTAGCAGATCCGCTAGGACCAGGAACTCCTCGACTACCAGTATAACCTACACTACCGGTATAACCTAGTGTTGTACTTGTGGCCTTCCAAAATCCAGTTTCGTTGCCTACCCATGTCCATGTTCTTTCACCTGCTGAAAAAACTGTGCCGTTAGTTGATGTTGTTGGAAAATTAATAGCTGTCATATGTATATTTATTCGCTATGAGTTACCTATTGGATAATTTTATAGGTGGTACAAAAGATGCTGTATAACGGGCCAAACCTTTAGTAATACGTACATCTTCTATGTAACCTTGGAAATAATTATTTGCAACAGTGCTGGTATTTCCAATTGTCAATGACCTTGAAATATTGAAATTATTTAAATCTGATATACTGGTAGCTAAAGCACCATTAACAAATAATGATGTAACATTATTAGATCGAGCGGCTGCTATATGTGTCCATGTAGATGAATTAACAATTAATATAAAACTAGCTGTAGAACTAGCAACACTTGCATTATAATATGAAAGTCTATTATTACTAACGAATAATCCACCCGCGGATCCCGCATGGTCTAATAAAACTGTGGTAGTACTTGCCCAGTTTGGACTTGTAGGATAAACCCACATTTCCCAAGTAAAGTCATTGGCATTATAAGAAAAACCTGTACTACTAGAAACAGATAAGAAGTCAGAAGTTCCATTAAAACTAATACTATATACATTATTTTTAGTTATTGTTCCCACAGTTAATGTACTTGTATTGGCCTTAACTACAGTATTACCGGAATATTCAACAGCTCTAGTATCAACAAATGTTGTTAATAAATTAGTAGTAGTACCTACTACAGTAGTTAGTGGTAATTTTGATGGATTAAAGTTTCCTGTATATAATGATGTACCTTTGACCACTCTTAGGTCGGACATAAAACCTTGATATATATATCCAGTACCATCCCATAATTTTCCTATCAATTGAGTTGTTCCCTGGGCATTCATATTGGTAATATTATTAGCTGATGTTAAATCAAGCTGTCCATTAACAAAAACTCTTAACGTAGAATTTGTTCTTGTCCATGCAAGATGTGTCCAGATGCCAAGTTGAATGGTAGTTGGAGCGGTACGTGCTACGCCGTCATAAAATACTGCCTTAAGGACACCGCCACTGGTTATCATTCCAACTATCCATGGTACCGCTGCGGTACTTGTTCTTGCGTCAATTACTGGCGCATAACCAGTAGGTATTGCTGTTGGATACACCCATACTTCTATAGTAAAATCTCCTGTACCAAAACTTAAAGCACCTTGTGCATAAACATTTAAAAAGTCTGTAGTACCATTGAAATACATGCTTAGATTTGAATTAAGATACACTGGTGAAAATGCTGAGGTTCTAAGTGTTCCAGTACCACCGATAAGAATACTATATCCATTAATTGAATTTTCTTTTAGATATCCATTTTGCAATATTAATAATGATGTACTAATAGTAGAGGTAGTTGGATATGGAACAGTATCAGTGCTGGTTGTAAATAATGATCTAGGAAGATCACCTATATATGGTCCGAGATACAGAGATGAGCCTTTAATTAACCTAAAGTTACTCATATAACCATTAAAATATTCAGTGGATCCTAAAATGCCACCTATATATAAAGACTCATTACTATCAGTAATTACTGAAGATGTGTTTAATATCCGGTATCCATTTACATATATGTTTACACTACTAGTTGGATATTCATATGTATAAGCAACATGGTTCCATGTACTACTAGATAATACCACAGTACTAGTTGAATAAGTTGTTCCGTCATAAAACCCTATCCATCCTGTGCTTGAACTTAGATATCCTTGATATGATGTTGAAGGCTCGAGTTTTATACCAAACGGATATGTAGTTGCTGTATTAGTAAGCCCAAAATTACCAAAGGCAAACTTATTCAATGATTTATCAGTAAAACCAGTTTGTGTATTAATATTGTTTATCAGCAATGTTGTTGATGTATTACCAAGTGGATTAATAGTCCAAGGAATAATTCCCCCAGCATTGGTAATAGTAAATCTGTTCATAGAATTATCTACAATATTATAAGATTGTGCAGTTAATAATACAGTACCTGTATTATTTGTTGTAAATGGTCCCAAGCTAGATATTATCCCAGTGCCACTATAATCAGTTGTTGCTGCCCTATATATGCTAATATCTTCAAATTTTCTATCAACAAGCAATAAGGTATATGATGCAGTATTAAATCCTGTTACATTTGTTCCCGAAGCCTGTGTAGTATAAAGGGGACTGCCTGGAGGTGTAAATGTACCAGTATATACAGCTACGCCCTTAACTAATCTAAAATTGGTTAGATATCCGTAAAAACTACTACCCCCCGAGCTATTTCCCGTACCTAATCCTATTTGAGAATAGCCATAAGATCCTATTGGCTCAACAATAGTGCCAGTTGTATATTGTTGTGTTCCATTTACATACATTTTAAATGTACTAGCTGGGTAATTTCTTACAGCAGCAACATGAGTCCATGAATTAAGACTTATTACACTATCAACTGTGGTATATGATCCTGCCCAAGCAATAATATTGTTTGGATTAGATCGAAATCCCAAAGCATTGTTGTTGGTTATGTAAAATTCTGCTATATTACGGGCAGTGCCGCCACCCCAGGCGCCAGTGGGGCCGGTGCCTAAACTCCAAATAACATAATCTGTACCAGACCAGTCTATTTTATATATCCAACATTCTATGGTAAAACTTCCATAGCTTAAATCATAATCAGGTCTTAATACAGTTGTATATCTAATAGGGTTGACAGGGTTGCCAGGCGCAAAATCCAATGAGCTATTAACTACAACATCATTAGGAATAGCAAGGATATTTGTACTTGCGGTCTGAGTTGAAGTTAATTGAGTAGTCGGTGGGGTAAAATTACCAGTATATATTGCAATATTTTTAACTATTCTAAGATTGCTAATAGCACCTTGGAAAATTTGTGCAGCAGTAACAGGTGCTCCTGAGCCAATGGTAAGAGTTGCGGTATTTGTAGGAATAACTCCATAAAAATTTTGACTAGCAACAGCAGTACCGTTTTGCCATAATATCCAATTGTCATTATTTCTAGTAAAAGCTATATGAGTCCATGTGGCGGTAGAAACAGGTATATATGAAGTTAAATTAATTCCCCACGAGGTGCCATTTAACGTAGCAAGAGCTTGAGGAAATAATGAATTGGTGGCAAAATTTAAATTAATACCGGCAAATGTAGCAGTAGTTGCTCTTTTAGACAATATGCTTCTTGTTGGAATTATAGGTGTAGCTCGATATATCCAAGCCTCTACTGTAAAATCAGAAGATCCCATATTCAATGAGTCATCATTTGGTATAGAAAGATATTGAGTAGAACCACCATCAAATTTAAAACTTGCCGTAGGGGGTGTTGGAATTGAAACACTAGGGCTACCCGATATATTGGCAGTTTGTGTTCTGCTTAATTGTGCAATCGGTGATGTAAAATTTCCAGTATATACAGCACTACCAGTTACTATTCTAAGATTAGAAATATATCCTGCAAAATAGTTAGATGCAGCAGCAGCGTTTCTACCAATATAAGTAGTGTAACCGAGATGATTTAATGTACTTGTACCAGACCCCTTAGATACTCCATTTACATAAATTTTACATTGTCCTGTTCCAGTTCCGGATCGTACCATTGCAATATGATACCATTTACCTGTTGTTACAACAGCCGAAGCAGTTGCAACAACTAATGTTGATGCTCCTTCATACCAACTTAAACTACTATCAGTTTGAACAGCAAGTTGAACACCATTAAATGGTGTAGCGCCGCTGCGTGTATCTATAATAATCAAAGCTGCCGCAAACGATTGAGGTATATTGATCCAACATTCAACGGTCCAGGCTCCTGTACCAAATGTGCTTACACCGGCAGATACTGTTAGATATTTACTGACACCGTCAAATACCAAACTTCCGCCATAACCAACTAAAATTGTAGAAGCTGCTAATGTACCAAAAGAAGTTACACTAAGATCATAATCACTATAATCCACAATAGAATCCGAAGCTCCTAAAAATTGTCCTAATAATAATTTTGTATAACTTGAGGTTGATATTGCTTGTGTATTAATACCACCATCAGGATTAGCAATCTGAGTAGTTTCTAGTCCCGGATATGGTAGATTAAAATTATCATCTGTATATACAGCTACATCACTTACAATACGGAAATTTGATATGTATGCTTGTGCTGGATAACTTGCTGAAACATATGCACCAACTATTAAATTTGTAATTAATGAATAATCTGTTGTATCATTTCTTGATACAATATACCCGATACCATCCATAAACAATTTTAATACTGTTCCAAAACGAACCAACGCTATATGATACCATGTATTTGGATTAAGTTGAAGAGTCTCTGGAGATCCATACGTATTAAATAGTTGAGTGTATGTTCCGCCTGTGCCATAATATACTATCCATCCTCCTGTTGCTGCTGCTAATGCAAGATATGGAACACCTGCTGAGTTTCCAAAATCAGTCAGAGAAAAATGAAAAATTCCGTTATTAACAGGTCGAGCCGGAAAATTAACCCAACATTCAATGGTAAAGTCACCTGAAAGATACGGTAAGAATGGCGGATATGTTGAACTTACTCCAAGATAACCATTGCTAAAATATATACTATTGTATGTAGGGGCGCCTGAAGAGGGGTTACGTTTTGCAAATAAAATACTATTAGTATCAGTACCATAATATCCTGCAGGTTTTACCCAAGTTTCAATAGTCCAACCTAGACTATTGGATAAATCTAAATTTGATTTATCCGCTATATTTAAATAATTATTGTTAAAATATGTACTATAATTTTTACCAAATGGTGCAAACCCTTGAAATGTTGTAGCAGTAGTTGAGTTAGTTATAGTAAATGCGTTTAGTGATCTGTCTATAAATGTAGTATCTGTACTTGATAGTGTTAAAAATGAACTATTTGTAACAGTGGTTATTTCACCTTCAACTGGTGTAAAACCTAAACTATATTTGGCCAAGCCTTTTATCACATGTATATTATTAATATAACCATTAAATGTAGTTGCTGTACTACCAGTTAAAGCTGCACCAATACTAACATTTATAGTGCTGGTAGCAGTGGTAAGTCCGCCGCCGGACAAATTAACCGATGGTAGTCCAGTATTACTATAGGTTACTCCACCAACATTGGTTATTGTAACCGGGCTGCTGCTCGAATCTACTATTTTATTAGCGTCACTGGCAACTAATAATAACATGCTTGTATTGGTAATATTAGATAATGGAACTACTGGTGTAAAGTTAGATGTATAAACTGCTGTACCTTTAACTACACGTAAATTGGTAATATAACCATTAAACGTATAGCCAGACGATAATGGAACATTACCATCTGTACCAATAGTTGGTCTATTGGTGCCGTTTAACCAATTTGTAGTATTCGTGACGCTATTGACTTGTACACCATTGACATATGCAGTTTGAGTTGTACCACTCCTACAAACCGCAACGTGATACCAAGTGTTAAGAGAAATTGTACCTGCACCTGCATAAAATTCACCAGCAGGACCTACGCCAATCACTAAATGATTAGCAGTACTGCCTGTTCCAGCCGGTCGAGAATCATATATATTTCCATTAGTTACCGAGCGGGCAATTTGATATATCCACATTTCAACTGTGAAGTCACCTGTACCAAATGCAAATTGTGAATTAGTTCCAGATACATATAGATATTGTGTTGAACCATTAAAAACTAACTTACCAGCAGCAGTAGAAATAACAGAACCAGCAACATTATTCCCTACAACTTTACCATTGATATACAATGATATTAAACCAAAAGTTCTCGTAAAGGCAACATGTGACCAAACGCTTAATGGAACAACCGAAGATGATACTATACTAGATTGAAGACCAATAAGACCATATCGAATATTTAAATATCCCACAGGTGTAATCATTAATGCCCAATCTAATGTTGAGGAAGGGTAATTAATTGATCCTATAATTACAGATCCAAAATATATATTTCGAGCAACGGGATATACCCATGCTTCTATTGTAAAATCACCACTACCAAATGCAAATGCTGTAGATGTACCTGTGCTAACAATCAAATAATTGTTTATACCGTTAAAATATGCACTACCAACTCCACCAAATGGTGACAACGCTTGTTGAAAAACAGTGCTAGTTGATGGTTTATTCAATACAAAATTATTTACTGAATTATCTTTAAACTCAGGTGCATTATTTTGTAAAATTAATAATACGGTATTTGTAACACTGGTTAATGCTTTTGTTGGAACAGTAAAAGTTGGCCGATAAACAGCCGTTCCTACTACTATTCTAACATTAGATACATATCCAAACAATGTTTGATTACTAGCAGTGATTGGGCTATTAATAAAAAGTGTTTGTATTGATAAGGCAGTAGCATCTGCTGTTGAAGTTGTTACCGCCCCATTAATATACATGTATAACATTGAATTATTTCTAATCATAGAAACATGATTCCAGGTATTCAATGGAACACGATCAGGTGAAGTTAATAAACCAGTACCACCGGTATTTTGCCATTGGATAAATCCTGTTGACAACAAATATAAAACAGGAACACCCGCAGTGGTACCTGCGTTAGTACGCCAGTCTATAAGAGCGCTATTTACTGTATTGTATGAAATTGGATATACCCATAATTCTACTGTATAATTTCCACTACCTAATGCTAAAGAAGGCGGCGTGCCAAGACTTAAATTCTGACTTGCTGCTGTGGTGGTATTAAAATATACACTGGCGCCGACCACGGATTTATTATATTCACCAGGTATTTTGTAAGGTGTAAATTTTGTAATAGCAGGGATACTAGTTATTGTTCCTGTATTAACAATAAAATTATTGGCGCTGATATCAACATGTCTGCTAGTAGCAGCAATTAATAAACTAGTATTTGTAACAATTGGTAAAGGTGCTTTAGGCGGAATAAAATTACCTGTATAAACTGCTGTACCATTAACCATTCTCAAATTAGATAAGTAACCGGGGAACATACTGGTTATCGCAGATCCTGCTCTGCCTATTAGCATATTTGTATTAGTAGAATATGATATTAAACTAACACCATTAAACAATGCTGTAAGAATTCTAGTACTTGTATTAAATGTAATAGCATTGGTATTTGTTCCACTATATGGATTTAGTGGTTGCTGTGTAGTTAATATGCCAGTAGGTGGAACAAAGTTTGTTCCGGTATAAATTGCCACACCACTAGTTATTCTAAAGTTACTGATATAACCTGTTAAGTAAGTTGATGTAGCTGTGCTAAATCCTATATAACCAAGACGTAGAGTATTCTGTTCTGTGTATCCAGTAATTTGTGTTGATGTAGTTCTAACACCATTAATATACATTGAGGCAGTAGTAGCCAGTCTTGTGAATGCTACATGGTTCCAGGTGTTTATTGCAAATGTTTGAGAATAAACAGGACTTGCTGCCAATAAAATACTTGTATAACTTGCAGTTAATATTGCTTGTATATTTGTACCAGCAGTTTGTGTAGCAGTTAATGGTCCGGTGGGTGTAAAATTACCAGTATATACTGCTAGACCTTTAACAACCCTAATATTACTTAGATAACCTTTAAAAAATGATTGTCCGCTTGTGGTTTCATTTGCAGTGTAACCAATTGCCAATGACCCTGAATACGCTACTGAAGCAGTCATAGAACCTGATCCAGCAGCAACACCATTTATATAAAATGTATAGACTGTCCCATTTCTTACAAATGCTACGTGATTCCATTGATTCAACGGTGCTGCAGAAGTACTAACAAAAGGCCCGGGCACACCAGCCATACCAGTTGAAGACCAATCGAAATATAAGAAGCCGTTGGTTAGCATAGAAAAAAGCCAGCTTCGCCCCGGACTTGGTCCATTCTGATTACCTATAATAGTAGTTGTAGCTGCCGTTCCAAGATAATATACCCAAGCTTCAACGGTAAAACTTCCTGATCCAAAATTGAATCCTTGACTAGCAGCCTGCTTGATTTGGGCATTGGTTCCGTTAAAATTTAAACTACCATATCCACGACTAAGAGGATTTGTAGCAATGAATGTTACTGCTGTGTTAGCTGGACTCAATCCAAGTCCGCCATTATCTGTAAGAAGCTGATTAAGATTAGATATTTGACTTGTACCAAAAGATGTTACTACCCCAGAATTTCTATAATTAATTACCATTATATAGGGATTAATGGTCCATTCCCAACCAGTAGTAGTTGCACCATCATATGTTCCAGCTATTAACATATTGTTATTGTCTGATATAAAACTATCTGCAATTGTAGATGTGTTTAAATATACCCAAGCCTCAACAGTGTGATCACCATGTACTAACCAACCAGTTGATGATGTTATACTTAAAGAACTATTGCCACTAAAATATACGCTATGAAAATTTGTACTAGTATATGCACTGAATGGGTCCAATGTACTTAGACTAACTGAGCCTGTTCCTATTGTTATCACAGATGTGTTGGTACTATAATCAACTATATTACTAGTGCTGGTAGGTAATATGGTTAATAGAGATGTATAACTTGCTGTAAGTATTGCCTGTACATTGCTACCACCGTAGGGATTGGCTGATTGTGTAACTGTTAATTGTGTAGTGGGTCTGTTGAAATTTCCTGTATATACTGCTAGACTATTTACTAATCTTACATTTGATATGTATCCTGTAAAATAATCTAAAAATCCAGGATATTGGAAAGATCCAATAATAGTTTTTCTAGCGGTAATTGCTGTTGTAATAGTTGCAGAGTTATCTAATACACCATTAACAAACAATCTAACAAGTCCTGACTGTCTTGTCACTGCCACATGATACCATGTACTCAGAGAGATAGATATACTACCCTCAACATATAACTGAGTTGAACCTCTTAGTTGAAATCCGCAAGTGCCGCCTAAACGTGTAAATAGTTCCCAATATGAGTTGCCGCTGTAGTCAGCATTGGTTAACAATGTCCCATCTGTTGCTGCTGTTTTATAAAACCAACACTCAGCAGTAAAATCACCAGTACCCCATGTACTTGCCCCAACTGCCACAGAAAGATACTGAGTAGTACCATTAAACAAGAAACTATTATAATATGTACTAGTTGAACTAATAGGTGGATATAAAGTACTAGGCGTAGGACTAACCACACTGGTTATATAATTATTAGGAACAATACTATAATTTACACCAATATTTCCTTCATTGATTAAAGCAGCCGATTTTGCTATTAATAAACTTGTACCAGAAACGTTGGTTAATTGAACAGCTGGGGACGTAAAGTTGCCGGTATATACCGCTGTACCTTTAACCACACGTAGATTAGAGATATATCCAGGAAAAAAGCAATTAACAGTACCTTGAGCACCAATATACAAAGTTTGTAATACGGTGTCATTTGTAGAATCAGTGCCGGTTGCAACAAGTGAGCCATTTTGATATATTTTTAATCCACCGGCTGCGGTTGTTGATCTAACTACAGCAATATGATACCAAGTATTAGTATCTAAGTAGGTATTTGTAGTTAATAAAGACGATGTTGGGATTCCATTACCCCATTGTATGCCAAAGCCACCGGACGATCTATTAACAAGTAGAACCCAACCATTTACTATTGCAGGGGTGTAAGTACCTAATATATTATGTCCATATATTTGAGTTTGAGCGCCGGTTATATAGATCCATGCTTCTATTGTAAAATTATTTGTACCAAGTGAAAATGCTGTATTAGAAGGTACTGTAAGATACTGATTAGTACCATTAAAGTACATACTATTAAATGTACTTGTTGATGTAATAGGTGGATATAAATTAGTAGCACTAACACCACCGTTATTTGTTAATACAGAATTGTTAGAGCTATAATCATCAAAGAAATATTGTTGATTAATAAATCTTCCGATCAATAATTGCGTAGTGTTGGTAGATATAGCTAAACTACTAGTAGGTACAGAACCTTGTATTGTACTTAAAGGACTTTGTGGTGTTAAAAATGATGCTCCGGTATATACTCCTACACCTTTAACTATACGTACATTTGATATGTACCCATTATAAAAATAAGGAATACTAGTAACATTGGTTTGTTTACCAATTGAACCGACACCGGTAGTACCCATAACTTGTATCACTGCTGCGCCACTAGTTGCAACAACAGCTCCATTTAAATATATTTTAAGATTGCCTACAGCCGATCCTAAACGAACTACAGCAACATGTGACCAAGCGTTTAATGGTATGATTGCGGTTGATGTAAGAGTTACAGTAGCACTAACAGTAGTAGCGTATGGAAATTGAATTAGGCCAGTAGAACTAATTTGTATCTGGCATTGTCCAACTATATAACTGCCACTTGCATTTGACCAAAGGTCGATAATTTCCGAAGCAGTTGCCGATCCAACGACATATGCTAATGGATATATCCAACATTCCATGGTAAAATCACCAGTACCAAAGTTGTATCCTGCATTAGCTGATAAATTTAGATGACTTGCACCATCAAAATATAAACTATGATATGAGCCTTGATCATATGGATTAAGATTAGAATAATTTAAATTTGATGTAACAGCTAGACCTGAATTAACACTAAGATCTGCAGTAGGAGTAGATGAAAAAGAATATGCTTGTTCTACTCCATTAACATACAGACTAATCCTAGTTGAATTACGTGCAGCGGCAATATGATTCCATGTTCCGGTAGATAATGCGGTTACCGAAGAGACAATAATGCCCCATGCTGTTGGTGTATTAGCCACCGACACTACAGGTCTATTTGAATTGATATATAATCCAATTGGTGCAAAGTTACCAGTATTAAATTGTCCAGCGATATAAGCAGTACCTGTATTTGCAGTAAGATATGCCCAAGTTTCTATAGTCCAATTATTAGAACCAAAATTTAATGAGGTTAAGGTAGCACTGGATGAATAGATAACTGGTATAGTTAAATGATCAGTAGTACCATTAAACAATGTACTCCAATTGTTGCCAAATGGGCTAAATGTCCCTTGTCCCGGATCACCTTTCGGTGTAATAGAAAGATTATTTGATCCAGAATCAACAAATCCAGTATTACCTTGGACGTATGTATAATATTTTGCAGTTAATAAAGTTACACCAGATACTATAGCAGCAGTATTGCTGCCGCCGTATGGGTTAGCAGATTGTGTTGTTTGTAAAGGTCCAGTAGGTGTTCTAAAGTTACCAGTATATATTCCCTGACCAGTTATTACTCTAACATTGCTCCACCATCCGCCACTTTGAAATCTAAAATCATTGGTATATGCTTGTCCCAATATTAGTTGTTGATTATCCAATGAATAAGCAGCAGAAGTACTACCTTGTGATACACCATTTAAATAAAATGTAGTTGTACCGCTAATTCTAACTACAGCAATATGATTCCATCCTGATGGAAGTGTATATGTGGCTACTGTAGCAAATGTTCCACCTGTATTGCCGCCAATGCTAGTATCAGTTGGGTTGATATTAATTCCTGTAACATTAGGAGTAGCATTTGTAGCTAAAATACCGTAACTACCATTTTGGTGGTAGTGCCACAACTCAACAGTAAAATCAGCAGTACCAAATCCAAAATTAGAATTAACATTTGTTAAAACATAAGAGGCAGGCCCAGGAGTACTACTATTACCGGGTAAGTATATACTAGTATAATTTGTATTAGTAGAAAGAGGATTCAACGAACTAGCTGTTGTTCCAACCACAGATACTGAATTTGTAAGTGTGCTATAATCTGCTATGGTATTAGCCTGAGTAGGAAATTTTCCAGTTAATAAAGTAACACCAGAACTAATTGCTGATATATTAAAATTTGAAACATTTTGTACGGTACTTAAAGGATCAGAAGGTATTGTAAAGTTACCAGTATAAACCGCAGATAATGTAGCTCTTATGTTTGAAAGATATCCTGTATGGTATGCTCCCTGACTAGGTAATCCACCAATATTAACAGCACCACTTACTAATGTTGGATTCCATGATTGTGTAAGGACATTGTTTCCGTTTTGATATATATAAAATATATTAGTAGCTCTAACTACAGCAACATGAATCCACTGATTTAATAAAAATGTAGTAGGTGATGTATATGTAATTACGCCAAGTTGTCCTATATTAATATAATTATTACGATGAAAAACATAAAAACCATTAATTGCTGATGATCCGATTAACCAGTGATTAGTAAGATTATCTGAAGATACAGCATACATCCAAAATTCTACAGTAAAATCAGTAGTAGTTGCAGGCATCGCACCAGCGGAGATACTTAGATTAGATGCTCCATCAAAATAAAGACTATAATACGGGCCTGGTGCAAATGGATTTAAAGTGCTATTAGTTCCGTTATTATTATTTAATGCAATGATGTTGCTGCTTGAATCGCCGAACATACTATAAACACCAAATGATCCCGAGGCTGCTAAAAAATTTGTTGCATTTATTAATAACGCATTGTTACTAAAGTATGGATCAGATTGAATTCTAGGATACAGGTTTGCAGGGATAGCATAGCTTATGATAACAATACCACTACCACCTGATCCGCCAACACCTGTAGTTCCTCCACCACCTCCTCCACCACCACCTGAGTTATTAATTCCTGCGTTACCAGCAGCTACAGATGTAGTTCCACCTGCACCACCTCCACCATAACTACCATTATTATATCCAGTGGCATTAGCACCGCCACCTCCGCCGCCGGCTAGCCATATTGGAGATCCTGTAATAAGGGTAATCGTACCTGATCCACCTTGCCCTGCTGCGCCAGCGTTTGCAGCACCACCAGCTGTACTAGCACCACCACCACCACCTGAATAAGTACCACCATAAGCAAGTCCACCAACATTTCCCTGTGTGCTGGTGCTGGATCCAGCGGATCCTAAACTCGATGCGCCGCCTCCTGAACCGCCGTCACCTCCAGCCATAGTTAAGTAGCCACCGTAGCCACCGCCTGATGCTGCAAGTATAGTAACACCATTAGTTACAGTACTTTCACTTCCAGCATTACCTTGCCCTGCGGTGCCAGCGCCGCCAGCACCAATTAATATAGTTAATGTACTGTTAATAGAATACGTTGAAGAAGTTACAACGCCGCCAGCACCACCACCGCCACCAACATAACTACCATCTAAGCCAGCACCTCCACTACCGCCTCCAGCAACAACCAATACTTGTGCAGTGGTAGTAGTTACATAGCTAGGTTTAGTAAATTGTCCAGATGATGTGAATACATGGACAGCATAATAACTAGTACCACTAGAATAAAATCCCACAAAATTTCCACCATATGTACTGGTAGAAATAACAGGTGGTTCTCTACGTTGTCTTTTAATTACCCCTAAATCATATGGCATTTTTCAAAATTCTCATTATCACTTATTTAACCGGAAGTGCTTTCTGGGATACAAGGAATGTAGCAGTAGTATATCTGGCAACCCCACGAGTAACACGAACTTCATCTATATATCCATTAAAATAGTTAGCCTGTGCTCCAAAACCTATACGAGTAATTGGATTAATAAAGTTAGGTGTAGCACTAGAATATGTTCCTTCAGTAAAACCATCTAAATATAAAGTAAAAACATTTGATAGTCTAACTAATGCTACATGATGCCATGTATTTACAGTAACTAGAGTTGTGCTCCTTATATAATCAAGACCCAACGTACCTACATTTAATGTACCTGTATTACCTAGATATATATCAAACCCAGCATTTGCAGTATTAGTGGTACGCATGTCAAATATTGATCTAAATGTAGTTGGTTGTAGATTAGAATTTGTCCAACCAACAAACGGTAAAACATAGATCCACATTTCTACAGTAAAGTCTGAAATTCCCAATGCATAACTACTAGTAGATACAGGTGTCATAGTTAGATAATCAGATACACCTGGAAAATACATAGATTTAGGATTATATTTTACAATATTAGATGCGGTAGTAGCTGTGTTTATTATTGTGATATTATGATTCATACTAGCATCAATTATTGATACATTATTAAAATTTAATAATAAACTTGTAGAAGTACCGGTATTAATAGATCTTAAAGGTGCAACAGGTGGATTAAATGTTGAATTATATAATGATTGTCCTTTTACTATTCTAAAATCTGAAATATATCCTGAAAAATATGAAGCCGCTGTTGGGCCATTTCTACCTATTATTATTTGACCATTAGAAAAATTAGTTGAAGAAGTAACGCTCAATGTTAGACTACCATTTTGCCATATTGACATAACGTTACTGGCTCTTGTTACAGCTACATGAGTCCATGTATAAGGAGTAATACCTCTAATTGAGTTAGGTGATGTTGTATTACTATAGCTAAACGATAATACCCCGGCAGTACCCATATTCAATGCAAATGAATTTGGACGTAGTGAATTGCCGCTAGGGCCGGCAAGATCAAAAATACATTGAGCTGTGGCCGCTGTAGTATATATCCAGGATTCAATGGTAAAATCTGAATCAAGTTGTAAAGAAGGTATTGATGCAGTTGCCGGGTTATCAAACGTTATTGACCCACTACTTGTAAATGTATATATTCTATAACCACCTGATACTGTATATGTAGGTGAACCAACTGTGGATGCTGCGGCAGGATAGATGTCTAAGTATCTAATAATAACAACACCACTACCGCCATCACCGCCTGTACCAACATAGTGTCCACCTCCTCCTCCACCAGTATTTGTAGTACCTGAGGTAGGAGTAGTAACCTGAGTTGGACCGCCGCCTTGACCGCCTCCACCGGACCCACCACTACCGCCACCAGGAGTTCCTGAAACACCTGCACCAATACCACTACCGCCACCACCTCCTGCATACGTTACGCTTGCACCTGATATAGAATATGCACCACCTGCACCACCTGCAGCACCTAATATACCACCACCACCACCACTGGCGCCGCCGCCGCCACCGGCGAGCCCACTGCCCGTGCCACCTGCGGTACCAGTGTAACTACCAGCACCACCATTATTACCCTGTCCAGAAGTACCAAGTCCGCCTGCTTGCTGGAAAGCGCCGCCGCCGCCTGATCCAGCAGTATTACCAGGTGAATATGCTCCATTAAGACCAGTAGTGCCAGAATACCCACCACCACCACCACCACCAAGTGAGGTAATTGTTGAAAATGCAGAAGGATTGCCGTTTCCGCCGGGACCACCGGTACCGTAATTACCGCCCGTACCACCAGCACCCACGGTAACTGTAATTGGTGTACCGGCACTAACTGGAAATCCTATACCTGTTCTAATTCCCCCGCCACCACCTCCACCGCCGGCGGAGCCGCCATACTGGCCGCCACCGCCTCCACCGCCACCGGCAACTACTAGGTATTCAATCAGAGGAAGTGTTGCCACAGAATTCATATAATCACTGGTACCATTAAGAGACACACTACCACCTATAGATATTGGTGTATAAGGATATCCCAATGTAAATGGCGAGTGTCTTTGTACTCTAGGTATGCTAGTAATAGTGCCAGTAGTTATAGAAATTGAAGATGTACTAATATCAATAAATCTATTAGAATTATTTGTAAGCAATATTGTGTTAGCAGGTGTATTAAATGGAGTAACAGGTAAGATAAATGCGCTAGTTGAAATAGGAGGAGGTAGTAATCCTACTAATGTCGGAGTTCCTCCAACTGTGAATGTTGTAGGAGATGATGAATAATCTGTAAATGTACTAGTTGTTAAAAATATTAAAAGTGTTGTATTGGTAATATTTGTTAAATTTGATGTAGGAACTGTAAATGGTGAGCTGGTATAAAGTGCTGTACCATTAAGAACTCTTATGTTTGATATCACAGCATTTGGAGTTGAATTAACTTGCCCTAGATAAGTACCTATGTTAACTCCAGTCTCAGTTATACTTGTTGCAAACGCAGTTCTATATGATGACACCCCATTTAAATAAAGAGTCATTGATCCTGAATTTCTAACCACGGCAACATGATACCATTGGTTAAGATTAATCGGAATACTGGTTGTGTATCCTATATTTTGGGTGGATATATACCAATTACCGTTGAAGCCGCCAACTACTAATCCATTAGGAGTTGCAGCTTTTCCAACAACATATTGGGGCGTACCTCCTGGACTCACTAGCCAATATACCCAAAATTCAATTGTAAAATTACTAGTCCCAAATACCATAGCAGTTGATGTTGCACTGGTCAAATAACTACTGCCATTTAAATATACTGATGTAGCAGTCGGAGTATTATATATAGCATTAGTTGATACTCTTAAATTACTAATAGAACCATTATAAAATTTATTCCAATGGGCTCCTATTACTATTCCAAGTGTTTGTGTAGAATTAGTTAATGTAGTTGAGGCAGATGCAGTAGATGGTAGAAGACTTCCATTTACGTATATTGTCGGCGTACCTGCATAGGATACCCAGGCTACGTGACTCCACGTACCTGTTGATAATGCATTAGTTGCAGTTATAAAATTTCTACCCACTGAGTCATTCCAATATAGCATAGGTTTATTACTTGCATCTAATCCTACACTCCATGCTAGACCGCCAGCAGTGGGAGACGCATCACCTAAAATAACAGTTGCCGTGTTAGATGCTTGAGTATTATTGGGATTTATCCATGCTTCAATAGTAAATGATTTATTAAGTCCAAAAAATGAATTCAATGCAAAACTAGTACCGGTACTGACAAATGTAAGATAATCTGTACTACCGTTAAATGATGTACTCCACAATGGTCCATATGGACTAAATGTGCCTTGTGCAATTGTAATAGTTGCTGTATTGATAGTAATATTATTGTAACTATTATCTATTATGATATTATTTGTACCTGTATTTTGACCATACTGACCGGATAATAATAGTGTTGTATTTTTTAAATATGGATCTGTTAAACCAGTTGGAAATCTAGCAGCATCACCGAGAAATGCTGGATATCTAAATATAGCAATTCCACTACCGCCAGGAGCAGCATTATAATTAGCTGCTGATGTATTATTGGCACCACCTCCACCTCCTCCAGAATTAATAAGACCCGAAGTAGCAACTAACAGAAGTCCGTTTAAAGGTGAATAATATGCCCCATTGCCGCCACCTCCTGCGCCACCTGGACCTATTGTCCAAGCGTTAGTAGTCCAAGAACCACCTCCACCGCCGCCGCTATATGCAATCATGGCACCTGAATGATTAAAATATCCCCCATCCCCCCCGGCACCGGCTGGATTACCGGCCACTGGCCAGGTGCCTTCATTAAGTGCAGGCCCACCAATAGTTGAAAATCCACCACCGCCACTGGCCAATGATTGAGATCCTTGGCCGCCTGCTTTTCCTTGTCCCGGTACTGGTGTTCCACCAAAGCCGTTGCCCGCTGCACCGCCGCCACTACCACCACTTCCGCCATTTTGTTGATAATTTCCACCACCACCGCCACCACCAAATGCTCTAACTATTTCAGTAGATGTAGTAAATGGTGCAAAGGTTGATACTGTTACTGTACCAGACGTTTGATTTAATACAATAGTAAGGGTTGATGCGTTTCCAATTGTAGCAGTATTAAATGCCAATAATACAGTTTGAGTTGTTATGGTATTAACGGCAACTACTGATAGTAAATTTGCAGTACCCGGATAGAAAATAGCAGCAGCTTGGGTTGCAGAGGTCACTGTTGTAGGTGGAGTAAAATTTCCTGTGTATGTGTATAATGCAATACCTTTTACCACACGTATATTACTTAAATAACCATTCATAAAAAACGAACCAACACCGGTAGAAGATCTTGCAGCAATTCCAAATCCTGTTTCGGTTATGTTATCCACCATATTAGAGAATGTCCAAACCCAAGATCCGTTTATATAAGCATTTATATTGGTACCACTTCTAGCCCATGCAATATGCATCCATTGTTGAATTTTAATAATAGCAGTGGTGGCACTATAACCAGTACCACCAGTAGTCATATACAAATAATTTGTGTTGAGACCGAATGCATATCCAAAAGTACCTGTTCCACTACCGACCGCTTGTTGATAAGTACCATTAGTGGCATTATAATATACCCAATATTCTACAGTAAAATCACCAGTACCAAAAGTAAATGCTGGTGAAGTAAGACTATTTAGAAATTGGTTAGTACCATTAAATGATAAACTTCCTGAATAAATACCGGGTCCTAATCCCGATGCTGTAACAGCATTATTATTAGTTAAGGTAGCTGTAGTACCTAATGAACTATCATAAAAAGCCCCAGCACCTGTAGAAGTAGTAAGCATCAACAAACTAGTTGATGTTCCGGAAATTGCCAATGACGGATTGCCATTAACATTGGCATTTTGTGTAGCAGTTAATGGTGCTGATACTCCACTTATTCCCGGATTATAAGCTGATATACTATTAACTATACGATAATTACTAAGATATCCTGTATAAAAAGAAGAAATTGACCAATCTTGGCTAATACTACCATATCCAATTCTTATATTTGTATTAGTAAAATTATGGAAATCAACGGTAGAGGTAGTTAAAAAGGTATTTCTATCTTTTATACCATTTATCCAAACATTCATAACACCGTTAACTCTAGCCACCGCTACATGGCTCCAAACTGCATTGGTAACAGTATTAATACTAGTTATATAAGTAGTACCACTAGTGTATATACCTACATTATTGTATAACCCTAGATAAACTATAAATCCTCTATTTGGAACATCTCCTCCTCGATTATTAAAATCTCTAGAATCGAATATAGGTCGGTAATTATAAGTAGCGTTTCTTCCATATGACGATGTTGGATACATCCAAGTTTCTATACTAAAATCATTAGTACCAAACGAAAATGCTGAATTTGTAGCAGTAATTATACTATTAGCAAAATATGCAGAATAGTAGGATGATGCATTAGTTGCATTATAAATTATTGTATCGCCGCCATTATTTCCATTGGCCGAGGCCGAGGTTGTAGGATTAAAACTACCGACACCCCCGCCTGCTCCGATAGTAACTCCAAAAGTAGTATTAGATGTAATATATCCCGACCCTATGGGATTTGTATAATATCCTGTGTAATTAGTAAAAGTAAAACCAGGTACAGTATTAGCAATAGGAGGAGCAAATTTATTTTCTGTTCCTGATCTAAATTGTCCTCTCACTGTGCCGCCGCCGGCCGCCGTACACATAAATATCACCCTTAATGCGCCTATTTTATATGTTCCTGTATTAATTCCAGCGTTACCGGTATCGCTCAATGGTGTACCGTTCCACGTATTATTTCTACCAACCCACCAATACGTTCCTTGGCCACTGTTCATAAATTGACTAGTCCATGCTATTTGCAGGGTATCACCGGGTTGAAATGCCCCTAATGTTACATTGCTTGCTCCAACGAAACCAGCAACAATACCAGTGCTAAGATTAATATATGGTATGTTATTCCATCCAGACGGAGAACCATCCCTAATTAAACCAATACCAACGTTAGCCGGACTAACATAGGTTATACCTATCTCCATATAATAGCCCTGTTGGTTCAAATTATTATAAGAACCTGCATCCATAATTGGCGCTGTTCTCGCACCACCAGTAGTTTGTTGAACAGCACTCCAACTATATAAGAAGGAACCGTTACCACCGGTAAAGTCAGTTTGACCCGGACCATCAACCCATCCACCTACTACATTTGCTTGAGTTGATGTGGTCACTGCTACAAATGCAGAACTAGCATATGCCCTATTAATGGGAACTAGTGAGGATCCGCTAACTATACCGCCACCTCCTCCACCACCAGCACTACTATTAGAAGATTGACCGCCTCCGCCACCACCTGCTACAGCTAAAAACTCTAAATTGTTTATTGTAGATGTAACTGTAAAAAATCCAGTTACTGTAAAAATATGTGCAATATAGGTAGTACCACTATAGGTATAAGATGTAATAGTTCCTCCCTGTGCATAGGTACTCGATGTTACATTTGCTGCTGTAGCATTTGAAACATAGCGTTGGCGGCGAGTAATACCTAAATCCAGAGTCATTGCTTATTATTCTATTTGTGGAATAGGATTAGATTTCCATGTTGATGTATCTTCATCCCATTCGTAGTAAAATCCTTCAACTGGATCAGGTCGTGCCACAGGTGCTACCCATGTACAAGTTTCGTCATCTAATATCCAACTAGGAAATGGTGACGGTGAATAAAATGCATCTCTATCGCTATCATATATATAGCCAATTCCTGCATAGTTTTTTCTTAATGGGGTTCCACCTGATAAATGTTTTCCAGCTGAAGTGTTGTAACTAGTTTGTATCCAATTATCAGGAGGACCAAACATACCTGTATCAATTACATTCTGTTCGGCTACTATGACCTGTGTTACTATACCGTTTTCTACTTTTGCAAAATGCGCCATTTTTTACCTCGTGCGTGTATTATTTGATATTTATTAATCTAGATTTTAGTATGATTAATATTTTTGAAGATTACCAAGATGTGGCTATAACTATACCTTCGCCGCCGTCACCACCGCGACCGCCGCCGGATCCAGTAAAGCCGCCGCCGCCTCCACCACCGCCGCTGCCAAAGCCTCCCTTTCCGCCTGTTCCTCCAATGTTTGAAGTAGTACCAGCAGCAGTTGCCCCCGAGCCACCGCCACCAGTTCCACCTAAATAGTAAAACATTCCACGAAATGCTTGTGTGCCACTACTACCGGGAAACCCACCAGATGTACCATTGGCAAGGCCACCTACACCACCTATTGCTCCTAGAAATGCCCCAGCACCAGTAATTGCGCCGCCTGTTACACCAGCAGTTGATGCAGCAGCTTGGCCACCACCACCTGTGCCACCGGTAACAACTAATCCAGTGACTGGTAATGCAAGGGCAGCAACCGCAACCGTTGTTGCACCGCCAGCACCACCAACTTGACCAATTAATGAAATTTGACTAACAACTGGCATTGTGCCAGCTGTGGCTAATCCTGCCAAAGGCGCAGCACCTATTACGTTAGCAGCACCAGCAGCGCCGCCAGTTGCAGCAGCAGAGGCAGCACCAGCAGCACCACCACCGCCGGCATTTGCTAATGCCAACAAATTATTAAGAGTTGTACTTGGATCAATTGATACATAACTTGCAACACCAGTACCACCAGCAACACCAGTACCTGATGAGCCAGAGCCACCAAACCCTACACTGATATATAAAATATCAGGTAATGCCCATGATGGATAAGTTAATATGCATTGACTACTACTACCACCGCCTGCACCACCACCACCTGCTCCTAAAGCACCAGCAAAGCCACCCCCCCCACCACCACCACCAGCTAGTACAACAAATTGTACAAAGTTAATTCCTCGAGGTTTTCTCCAGGTATGCCAACCAACACCAGCTGCTGCGGCATTAGCGTTGAATATTTGTATATCATATTTAGGATTACCGGCAAGATGACTAAAATCTAACATAGATTAATACTTTCCGCCTATACCTGTTACATACCAACCTGTGGCCACTTGGTTACCAAATCCAACCAATACTCTATAACCAGGCGGCAATGCAAGATTCATTGGATAATCAACTTCTGCTGTAGCTGCTGTTTGAGCAATAGCAGTTGCAGGTAATGATACCTCCCCGTAGAACATATTATTAACAACATAATCACTAGGATTAGCTAATTGTGATGAAATGATGGGCAATGTTTGTGTAAATGTACTAACTGTTGAAGCAAAATAGACATATTCGCCACCAGAAACTGGGCCAGTATATAAACGATAACTAACTGCACCTATTACTGTAGTCCACGACCAACTTATCGACCCCACACCTGTTGGCGATGTTAAGTTAACCGCCGCTGATTCAGCCGATATAGGTCCTAATCCACCCCATTGATCAATTGCTTGTACTTTACCATAGAATGTACCAGTACTTAGAAATCCACCGCTTGCGGAAGGAGTACCAGTAAGTGTAGTAGGTGCTGCTAATGGTGATAAGAGATTTAATGTACCTTCATTAATCCATATACGAGCAACAGTGGCAACGTTGGCACCGTCTGCTTTTGCCTTAAATCTTATTCTTTGTATAAATCCACCATTGGTAAGATCTGCTGTGAATATAGGAACAACAAATGTTCCTGTACCTGCAAAATCAGCAACAGGGGAGTTAGTAGATGAGTTAACGATTAATACACCGCCCTGTATATCTCCTACTCTTGAAAAAATTGGGGATGAATTTCCAGCCATTTTTAATATTCCTTAAAGTTATTAACTATATATTTATGGTAAGTACCAACCAGCTGCACCAGTTATGACTGAGAAATAAGAACTTACACCCGATGCACCAACGTCGCCTTTACTACCTACAAATCCATTGTTACCAGATGGTCCCATAGCACCTATTGAACCAGTATAGCCCACTGCACTTGTAGCAGGACCGACCCATGTCCAATCATTAGCTGCTATTTTTATCAATGTACCTACACTATATTGGGCATTTAATATAGGATAATCAGTATAACGAAGAGTTACTACTCCGGAAAATGGTGCAATTGTTACAGCGCCTGTTCCCATTTGCTGAATATCAACACGCTGTCCAATAACAAAATTTACGTCAATATCACGCGGAATTATAACTGTGCTGCCTGATGCATTAGTTAATTCTACCAAATATCCAGCATCTCCTGCTGTTAATGTATATGTAGAACCTGCCTGTACATTCAATGCTTGTATAGCGTTAAATCCACCAATACTGCCAGTATAGCCAAAACTACCAGTATAGCCAAAACTACCTGTGTATCCTGAACTACCAGAATACCCTTGACCTCCAGTTGGAACAACAAATAACCATTCATTTGAATCAGTTTTAATCAATGTCCCTAGACTATATTGAGCATTTAATATAGGATAATCTGTAGATATTATAGTAACGCCAGTGTCACCTACTACAGTAACTCCACCAGTACCTAATTGCTCTAAATCTAATCTACTTCCTATTGGAAAATTAACTAAACTTTCTGCCGGAACTGTTAGTACAATAGGGCTATTACTGTTTAATTTTATCAGATCGCCTACATCACTTAATACCAATGTATAGTTAGATGTTACTGTATTAAATTGTTGTACAGCAGTGCTAAAATTACCTTGACCACCAACACTACCTGTATATCCTGCACCAGCACTACCAGTATAACCATTCGTTAATACAAAATTAAATATAGCAAACTGATCATTACCGCTATTTGTAACTGTAGCTGTAGTTTGACTAAATGTAACTGTTCCTAGTTGTACTATAGCAGCCGTTCCAGTGCTACCTGTATATCCAGAACCACCAGTTCTTGAAAAAGCTACGCTCAATGGCTCTAAATTATAAATTGCACCACTAGTAGCAGTATTACCTGACAGATATTCAACACTTATTGTATAATATGTTGTGTTATTTGTGGCAGTAATTACGTTGAATACATTGGTAAACGTATTAATATTAGAACCATGACTAACTAATAACTGCCCTTTAGGTGTGCTAGAATTGTTTGCTGGCGAAATTTGTGCTAACCAACCAGCTAAATTTATTCCATTTACATCGTTGTTGTTTATATATAATTCAGTAATACTGGTAATAATATTATTATTGTATCTAATACTACCGTTTGCTGTTATACCCGGATCTGTAGTAGTAGCATCAAAATAATAATTTAGTCCGCCCTTGGTACCTTGACTACCAGTATAACCTTTACTACCCCAATATCCCTGATCACCATTATCACCTTTTATACCCTGACTACCGACATATCCTATTGATCCCATGGGACCTGGATCACCTAGTTCTCCTTGACTACCGGTGTATCCAATACTACCAGTCCAACCTATAATATTTCCAATATCTAACCATGTATATCCGTTCCATACCCACATATGACCACTATCGGTAGTAACATATGTATCGTTAAATGCACCTGTATAGCCATCTGGATACCCTGGCAATAAAGTAGATGTTGAAGTTGTTCCCTTAATAATAACACTGGTACCTGTACTACCTTGGCTACCTGTATAACCTAATTGTCCCACGAATCCACTAGCAGATATTTCTATCCATTGATAACTATCAGCATCTTGTGTATAAACAAGTTCAATACCGTAGGTAGTGTTAAACCAACGATCTCCCACAACTGGATCTGCGGGTGGGTAGGCAGAATATGTATAAGAGCTCTCACCTTTATCGCCTTGGCTTCCTGTATATCCAATACTACCTGTATAACCACTAGCTGTACTAGCACTACCAGTATAACCTTCACTACCGGTATAACCTTGACTGCCGGTATAACCTTGACTGCCAGTCCATCCATCTATACCTATAGTACCAGCACTACCTGTATAACCAGCACTACCAGCATAACCAACAAATTGTCCAACTGGAATCCATGATGTTCCATCCCAAACATTTAAATAGCCGTTGTCTGAAGTTATATAGCCATCGCCAATGGATCCTGAATAAGTCATCGGTGTTGGAGGAGTTTGATATCCTGGCAATAAATTATAAGTTGATGTACTACCTACAATTACAACACTGGTGCCAGCTGGTCCTTGACTACCGGAATATCCCACACTACCTGTATATCCAGTTTCTGTACTAGCACTACCTGTAAAACCAATACCTGTGGCTCCCTGAGGTCCTGTTGGTCCCTGAATACCTTGCGTACCAGTACTACCAGTGAAACCAATTACACCTTGTGTACCTGTTGAACCAGTGAATCCTCGATTTCCTTGTGGGCCCGTATCGCCTGCACTACCTGTATAACCCTGACTACCTGTATATGCTCTACTACCAGTATAACCTTCACTTCCAGTGTAGCCAACACCTTTTTCTTGTCCATTTATAAATATGGTGCCTGAAATATTAATTATGCCGCCAACATTCAAATCGCCTTTAATTCCAACTCCACCCAGTACTTGTAATGCACCTGTTGTAGAATTGGTAGAAGTAGTAGTGTTATAAATCTTAACACCTGCTGTACTCATACTCATTACATGAGTACCGGTAGTGGCACCAAAGTCAGCAGTAGTACCCGGCAATACTGTACCATCTGTCCAGAATTCAATAGTTGTTCCAGTATTAGCTGTAGCAATAACTAAATTTTTACCTTTATTAATAAGGTATCCGTCATTTATTGTTGTTATTCCAAAATCCGGAGTTGAATAGTTACTATTGTTAATGCCAAGATTTATATAGTAGTTAGAATCAGTACCAATGTTGTTGGTTAATACTAAATCAGTACTAGCAAAAACTTCTGTGCTAATATTTTGTATATTAACTTGTAAAGAATCATTAACATTACCGGTGACTTGTAAAGGTACATTAGGTAATAAAGTCTCATTTAATCTTGCACCAATTTTTACTTTGTCTGATACATTTAGATTACCGCCAACACCAACACTACCTTCGACAGTTAATGCACCTGTATTAGTAGAAGTTGTATTTGTAACGTTAGTGATTGATATAGCATTATTAGTTGTAGCACCCCTATTAGTGATTGTTTGTAATGTACTAGTATTCCATATTGTGATAGCACCAGTACTACTGCTGATTGCAGTATCAGTACCTGCTGTTATTGTAGTAGAAACAATACTTTGATCACTTGAATAAATTCTACCACCAACATATAAATCGCCGCCAATACCGGCTCCACCTATAACTACTAACGATCCAGTACTAGTTGATGTTGCTTGTGTGCTACTACTAATAATAATTGCACCCGGAACAGTACCTCCTAAGAAAGAAGCAGCATAGTTTCCAATGGTTGCAGTTGTTATAATTTGAGCGCCTGCAACAAAAGAAGTAGTTCCTATATAAGCAGCACCACCAATACCAACACCACCAGCAACTATCAATGCACCTGTATCAGTTGATGTACTACTAGTAATATTGGTAATATTAACTACTAATTCTGTTGTACCTGTAAAACTACCTTTACTACCAGTGAATCCAATTACACCTTGCGTACCTGTTGAACCAGTGAATCCAATTACACCTTGCGTACCTGTTGAACCAGTGAATCCAATTACACCTTGCGTACCTGTTGAACCAGTGAATCCAATTACACCTTGCGTACCTGTTGAACCAGTGAAACCAATTTCACCTTGAGTACCTGTTGAACCAGTAAAGCCGATCTCACCTTGAGTACCTGTGCTACCAGTGAAGCCAATTTCACCTTGGGTACCAGTACTACCAGTGAAACCAGTAATACCTTGGGTACCGGTTGAACCAGTATAACCAATTACACCCTGGGTACCAGTTGAACCTGTGTAACCGATATTACCTTGAGTACCAGTACTACCAACAAAACCAGTAGTACCTTGAGCACCAGTAGCACCACGGGGTCCTTGGCTACCCTGACTACTCTTTTCTAAAGCAACATAATCAATCCATGTTCTATGTGCTGTATTGCCGAAACTAACGTGGTTAATTCTAGCTGTAACATTACCACTAGATATATAAGGTGCTGAATCAATAGTACCTAGTATAAACTCAAACCATCCTGTAGAACCAGAGAATGTAGTAAATGTGTCCCATTGATTTTGAACGTAATTGTATAACTCAATTTGTTGGGTATGCCCTGAATTTTGAGTATAGTTAATATTCAATACAATACGATTGAAATCTGTTATACCACTAAATCCAATATAAACAATAAAGCCCGGTGCACCGCTAGCATCGTGAATACTATAATACCCAGTATTAGTTCCAGTATTATAATCGTTAAATGTCCAAATATCAGTTACACCACCAAAATCATAAGTCCCATAAACGGTTGTAGTATTAGCAATTGTAGTTAGTCCAGCTACGCTTCCTGGATTATTGGTAATATATGTAGCAGTATGTGTAACTGTTTCTAAATCAACGGCAGTTAAAATTCTTGAACCAGCAATATAGCTAGTAGTTGCAACATTTAACCTACCACCGATACCAACTCCCCCATCGACTACTAATGCACCTGTATTAGTTGATGTTGAATCTGTGGTATTAGTAATTCTTATTGCGTTAGTAGTAGTGGAACCTCTATTAGTAATACTTTGTAATGTACTGGTATTCCAAATATAAATGGATGTACCTGAATTAGCACTAACTGCTGTATCAGTACCTGCATAAATTGCAGTTTGATTTGCATATTGATTAATGGTAGCAGTGGATAATAGTTGTGCTCCATTTTGATATAATGTTCCACCTACATATAAATCTCCACCAATACCAACTCCCCCATCGACTACTAATGCACCTGTATTAGTTGATGTTGAATCTGTGGTATTAGTAATTCTTATTGCGTTAGTAGTAGTGGAACCTCTATTAGTAATACTTTGTAATGTACTGGTATTCCAAATATAAATGGATGTACCTGAATTAGCACTAACTGCTGTATCAGTACCTGCATAAATTGCAGTTTGATTTGCATATTGATTAATGGTAGCAGTAGATAGTATTTCGGCGCCATTTTGATATACTGTGCCACCGATGTACAAATCTCCACCAATGCCAACACCACCTACTATTTGTAAAGCACCTGAATTAGTTGAAGTTGCATTTGAAGTATTAGTAATTAAAATTATATTAGTAGTTGAATTTCCTCTATTAGTAATACTTTGTAATGTACTGGTATTCCAAATATAAATGGATGTACCTGAATTAGCACTAACTGCGGTATCAGTACCTGCATAAATTGCAGTTTGATTTGCAAATTGATTAACAGTAGATGTAGTAATTACCTTCTGACCATGCGTATAAATGTCGCCGCCTATCCAGGCATCTAAACCGATTCCTAGACCTCCGCGTACTACTAATGCACCTGTTTCGGTTGATATAGATTGGGTAGTTGCTGTATTGAAAATAGCAGTAACGTAATTAGAGTTAGTGCCGGCTACTACAATTTTAACACTAGTTTGACTCGACAATGTACCTATTACCAAATGTCCAACTGTTGGAAACTCACTATCACCAACTAACAAATATCCATCATTGGGTCCTAAGTTGTCTGCAAACGTATTAGGAGCAGTTCCGTCCCACCCACTGCTGGTAATACCCATATTAATAAATGCACTTGATTCAGTAACATTATCCGCTGATGCTACAATATCTGTACTGGCCCAATTACCTGAATTAATATTCTGTACATTAATTTCCATGTAATCATTAAGATCACCTGTAAATTGAGCCATTGTTTGTGCAAATGGAGTATAACCAAGAACACCAGCATATAATGCACCACTACCACTGGCATCACCATAGAATGTACCACTGTTTGCAGATAGTACATTTAATGTTATGTTAGTACCAGTAATATAACCACTAACATTTAAATTACCATGTAGATATCCATCACCGTTGATATTAAAACCGCTATCACCACCGATACCACCTGCAACATATAAAGCATTGGAAGAGAATGAAGATGTACTGGTAAGAGTATTATCAATTCTAATAGCATGGCTAGTTGTGTTACCTCTACTAGTTACACTTTCTAAAGTACTGGTATTCCAAATTGTAACATTGCCGGTACTGGTGCTTACTGCTGTATCTGTACCCGCTGTAATAATAGTTTTAGATGCATAGTCATTAACTGTAGAAGTAGTTATTACTTTCTGACCTTTCGTATAAACATCACCGCCTACCCATAAATCTAAACCAATACCAACACCACCGGCAACTTGCAAAGCACCCGATGTAGTATTTGTTGCATCAGTAGTATTAGATGTTTGAATAATGTCATCTGTTTTAATCAGTATAGTAGTGATTGTTGTATATTCAATAGTTAATTTTTGTGCAACAATTTGACCACCTACATATAAGTCGCCACCGATGCCAACACCACCGGCAACTTGTAAAGCACCTGAATTAGTTGATGATGCAGATGAACTATTAGAAATAGTATATGCACCAGTACTTAATGCTAATGCTACTCCTGCGGTATCAGCATATGTGCTAGAAGATGCTTGTACTGCATTGGCAACCAACGTACCAGTGTTGAAACTTAATGCAAATCCAGAAGTAGTGGCAAAATTAGATGTTGTGGCACTAGCTGCATTGGCAACCAACGTACCAGTGTTGAAACTTAATGCAAATCCAGAAGTAGTGGCAAAATTAGATGTTGTGGCACTAGCTGCATTGGCAACCAACGTACTAGTGTTGAAACTTAATGCAAATCCAGAAGTAGTGGCAAAATTAGATGTTGTGGCACTAACTGCATTGGCAACCAATGTACCGGTATTGAAACTTAACGCAAATCCAGAAGTAGTAGCAAAATTAGATGTTGTGGCACTAACTGCATTAGCAACCAATGTACTGGTATTAAAACTTAATGCAAATCCAGAAGTAGTAGCAAAATTAGATGTTGTAGCTGTATCAGCTAAAACTGCATTGGCAACCAACGTACCAGTGTTGAAACTTAATGCAAATCCAGAAGTAGTAGCAAAATTAGATGTTGTGGCACTAACTGCATTAGCAACCAATGTACTGGTATTAAAACTTAATGCAAATCCAGAAGTAGTAGCAAAATTAGATGTTGTAGCTGTATCAGCTAAAACTGCATGTGCTACCAACGTACCAGTATTAAAATTTAGTGCATAGGTAGCAGTATTAGCAAATTCTGCAAGTGTAGAAGTAGTTGCAAGTCCAGTGAATGATCCAATAAATGTTCCAGCAGTTACGGATCCTGTGACTTTTACATCTCCGCCAATAATTGCACCACCATCTAATATCAATGATGAGGTTGATGTATTAGCTATTATTAATGTACCAGTAACAGTATTAACACCAATTAGAGTAGCATTAGTTATTGTATTAGACCAAACTCTTGTACCATCATTATATCCAACTAATAATTGACCGTCACTTGTAGGTAATCCCAAATCTGGCTCAGCTTGACTTATATCTAAATATTCGTAGCGATCTGCGGTGAGATTACCACCGGTTAATTTCTTTATCTTACCGCTGAATAATCTACTTTTACTCATTGCTGGTTTCTAATATGCTTAAAACTAGATTGACACTATTATTTGCGCCGGCGCTAGCGGTCACACTTGCACCAGATTCGATTACTAATTTTCCTGTAGTAACTTCACACGCATCGTTTGCAGGTATTTCAAAATCTTTAAGCATAACAAATTCAGTAGCATTTTTTACTAATGTAAATTTTACAGTAACTGGACCTGCACTAATATTAGTCGCCTGAGCTCCTAATACAATAGTAGTAATAGCATCAGGAGTTTCATAGATTGTTTGAGTGCTTGTAGTTAATTCAAATGCTTTTGTTTTAAACGAATTTAACGGTAACGTTGCGGTTGCCATATTTTATGCTCCAATTGCTAATATATACGGTGTCATAACCGCAAACAGACTTTTTGTAAATGTTCTTCCGGAAATTGTTCCTATGTTGTTATTTATAACCAAGTCATTACCAATTCTAAAATCGCCTTTTTGGTCTGTTCCTGTGTAATAAACTTTACCACCATTAATAGCAACTGCCTGATTTTCAGTAATAGGTTCTCCACCTAGATATGGTAATGCTGCGTTAATATTCGTACCTGCTCCAATCCATTCAAAATTATGTGCAGAACTTTGTATTAAACTATATTGATGGAATGTTACAGGTGTATTATCAAAAGTAAATGGAATAGGTTGTTGTAGAGTAACTGTACTTGAATAAGCATTTTCCACAATATTAGCAACTATATCTACCAATCCCTGTGCTCTATTAGAATCGTCTTGAAGGCCTGCATTATTAGTTGTATCTTGTGATATAGTTACCTGTAATGGTGTTATAATATTTTTTAATACAACATCATCAATAATAGTTTTAATAAAATCATAAGCAGCAATAGTTGCTAATTTTTCAGTATCTGCAATTCTAAATACTGCACCGTCATAATATGAATCAGCAGCATCGGCAGTTTGACTATTACCATTATATAGCATATCGTAACTCACCGCATCTATAATATATCCCACATCACGCTTACATGTAGCAGTACTATAAACTACTCCCACATAACTAGTATTAATAAAAGCTACTGTTTCTGCTTGTATAAATGCTCTATTGTTCAATAATAAATTAAATGAATTTATAACACTTTGAGTACCATTAGGTATCAATCCAATTGGTACATGTAGAGGAGCCACAGTTGGTCCATTGTTAATAATATTTGTTATTGTAGAAATTTTATTATTAATTAAAAATACTTCTGCATTTGTTCCAGTTGAAGCATCTATGTATTGAGATACTACTGTTTGATACGGATTAGTTACTGCAACTCCTGTAACTAATTTTCTTGATAAATCTTTTACAAAATTATATGCTGCTGTAGTTTGAGGAATTTCATTTGTAATAACAGTAGCAGTAGAATCTGTATTATAATCATAATAATATACAGCGCTCATTATGCTTTGTCTATTGCCGCCGTGTAACAGATCAAATGATATACTGTCTATAATATATCCTACATCTCTATAACATGTAGAAGTACTATAAGTAAAATCTGGGTAGTTTGTGTTTATCCAGTTAATTGTATCATTTTGTATAGAAACTTTTGCTGCTAGTATAGCACCATATGCAGTATTTATATTAACGTTAACAGATGCAAAACTATTGGGAATAATTCTATCAGTAACACCTGATGTTCCTGTATTTAAAATATCTATAAGTGTATTAAAATTATCAATTACTATATCTCTTGGAGTTGCACCGCCATTTGAATTAGCAATATCACTCACTTGATCTCTCACATACGCAATAGCCGCTGTAGTAGTTGTTAATTCATTAACAATATCTCCAACATAGCCAGTTTGGCTCCAATATTGTAATCCTGCAAATGCACTTTGACTTGTCCCGCCATACAATAGATCAAATGCTATGCTATCAACAATGAGTCCTGTATCTCTGTGACAAGTTGCAGTGTTGTAGGTAAATCCACTTACATAAGCTACTGTTTCTTCTGCGATAAATTCTCTATTAGCTTGCAATTGCAATACTGCATTTTGAGTATATACAGACGAAGTTGTAGGAGGATTAAAATCATAGCTAGGTGTAACTCCTAGTCCGTTTTGCATAATGTTTAATATTATATCAAATAGCCCGGATAATCTAGTGTATGCAGTAGTTGCAGGTGTAAGTAATGTTAAAGTTTTAGTTTTTAGAAAAGTTACAGCATTTAATGTTTCAGTTAATTGATCAGTGACCACTGTAGAAGATGCTGCTCTATAATAACTTGTACCTGCTTTTATACTTTGATAATTTGTATTCAAAACCATATCATAACATACAGCTTCTAAAATATTTCCAACATCTCTACTGCATTTAAATTGATTAAAATCAAATCCTGGAAATGTTTCTAAAATATGTTTAATAGTTAAAACTTGTAGTTTTGATTTTTCATTAAGTACAGTTTGTCTAGCATTTCTTAATCCTGCATCTTCTCCGGAAAGATCAGGATATGCTATAGTGACATTGCCTGTTTTAAATGCAGTACTAGCAGAAATTGTATAATAATCTCCATTACCAAAACTCACAGCATCACCTATACTAGGTTTAGTAGTTAAATTATCTATAACCAGTGTTCTACCACTAGTATTTCCAACTAAATTACCTGTGTATTTTGTAGCACCAACACCGTCTGAATATAATGCATAATTACCAAAACTGCTATTACTATTAGTAATAGAACAATTACCGCCGGACTCACATAAAATACCTATATTGCAGCAGATTGTAAAAACAGAAACAAGCTGTGTATATCCACTGTTAAGCATATGGACACCAATGCCACCTTGATTGTATTGTGTAAATGCATCTACAACCATACTCTTAGTGCCCAATGCGTGATCACCATCAACACGCATACCTGTACCGTCTGTGGTCATACTTGTACAGTTTTGTACATATGGACTTGTAGAAATAACGCCAGCACTACCATCTGGATTAAAAGCTATTGCTGCTGCCGGAGATTCATGATCCTTAAATGTCATGTGTGCAATATATACACCGTTATTAACATAGAATATATCGTTAGTGGAGGTAGTGGATCTAACAGTTACAGATCTTAAATTATCACCAACAATTGACACAAAGTCCGGTACTGTAATGGGAGTATTTTCAATATAATCGCCGCTTTTGACAAAAATAGTAGTACCTGTACTAGCTGACGCTACTGCTGATGCAATGGTAAGTTTAGTACTAGCTAATGTACGTCCATCATTTACATCATTTCCGCTTTTACTAACGTAGATAACATTAGAAACAGCCATGCTTAGTGTAGATGTGCTTGCAGAACCTGTGTAACCACGGATACCGCCGTAGTCTAAATCATCCCAAAAGTGTATACCGTCTCCAATTTTGAACAAATTGGTATCGGTTTCAATCCCCATTTCTGCTTCAGCGAGTTTGGGATTTACGGAATGCCATTCAAATGCTGTGCCCCGTCTAAATTGGATTTGTACTGCCATTTTTACCTTTTATAACTGCTCAGAGGTATTTATCAAGTTACGCCGCCTGCATCTAAACTGGAAATTCCACCGTAATTTGTACCCGGATAGCCTCCATCTAAGTTATAACTGCCACCTCCACCACCGCCACCTGTTCCCGGATCACCTTTTTCACCTTTTTCACCCTGACTACCAGTAAAACCTAATATTCCTTGGCTACCTGTGTAACCTACACTACCACTATAGCCTTTAGTGCCCGGATTACCTTGATTACCCTGACTACCAGTATATCCTGTAGCTGTACTAGCACTACCAGTGAAACCAATTATACCCTGAGTACCTGTTGAACCAGTGAAACCAATTATACCTTGAGTACCGGTTGAGCCAGTGAATCCAATAACACCCTGAGTACCTGTGCTACCGGTAAATCCGATAACACCTTGCGTGCCTGTACTACCTGTAAAACCGAGGGTACCATCACTACCTGCTGAACCAGTGAAACCAGTTACACCCTGAGTACCTGTACTACCAGTATAACCATTTAAAATAGTACCATTAATTGAAGTAAATCGTATATTATTTTGAGCATCAACACTAATGGTAACACCAGTAGTTGTATTACCTAATCTAATGTAACCGCCTACATTTAGGTCTCCGCCAAAGCCTGCGCCACCAGCAACTACTAACGCTCCTGTAGAAGTTGAAATTGAAGTAGTTGTGTTATTTGTTTTTATTATGTCATCGGTTTCTACTATTGTAGTTGTTACCGTAGTATATTGTATTGTTAATTTTTGTGCAACAATTTCGCCACCAACATATAGATCTCCGCCAATACCAACTCCACCTGCAACAACAAGAGAACCAGTACTAGTTGATGTGGCTGATGTTGTCCCATATACTATTATATTAGTAGCGGTGATTGTTCCTGTTGATGAAATATTACCAGTTTCGATTGTATCTGCTAATACTACTAAGTTACTTCCGGTACTAGTTATAGTAGCATTAGTAAGTGTGGTTCCTACTACCAATTTGTTTATTACTAATCCACCACTAGGAGCAGTTGATAAAGTAGTTCCACCTAAATCAATAGTGTTTCCTGCTAGATAAAGTACGCCAAATCGTTTATCAGGAGAACCTAAATCTTGTAATTTATCAGTTTCAGGAATAAATTTAAAACCTGTACTAAGAGTTACTGTACCAGTTGTATCAGTTTTTAATCCTATTACAGCACTACCTGTATAACCAACACTACCAGTCCATCCAAGATCACCTTGACTACCGGTATAACCAGTAATACCCTGAGTACCTGTACTACCTGTAAATCCAGTAACACCTTGCGTACCAGTTGAACCAGTAAAACCAATATTACCCTGAGTACCTGTACTACCTGTAAATCCAGTAACACCTTGCGTACCAGTTGAACCAGTAAAACCAATTATACCTTGAGTACCTGTACTACCTGTAAATCCAGTAACACCTTGGGTACCTGTACTACCGGTATAACCAACACTACCAGTATATCCTGTAGCTGTACTAGCTGAACCTGTAAATCCAATTTCTCCCTGTGTGCCAGTTGAACCAGTAAAACCAATTATACCTTGAGTACCTGTACTACCTGTAAATCCAGTAACACCTTGTGTACCTGTGCTACCAGTATAACCAACACTACCAGTATATCCTGTAGCTGTACTAGCTGAACCTGTAAATCCTATTGTTCCTTGATTTCCTTGCGGTCCTTGGAAACCTTGTGGTCCTTGGCTACCAGTAAATCCAATAACCCCTTGAGTACCTGTTGAACCAGTAAATCCAATCTCACCTTGCGTGCCTGTGCTACCTGTAAATCCAGTTACACCTTGCGTACCAGTACTACCAGTGAAACCAATTACACCCTGGGTACCTGTTGAACCAGTAAATCCAGTAACACCCTGAGTACCAGTACTACCAGTGAAACCAATTATACCTTGAGTACCGGTATTACCTTGAGGGCCTTGTGGCCCCATATTTCCTTGCAGACCTTCTGCTCCCTGCGGACCAACAATTTGACCTACATTATTCCATGTAGAAGTTATAGTATTCCAAAAGTATAAATCACCATCTGCAATAACTATCCATCCATCACCCGGGTTACCTATTGCAGGAAGACCACCAACTGTCGAGGTGCTACCTATTAATGTAACACTAACACCTTGCTCACCTGTATAGCCACGTGGTCCTTGGGTACCAGTAGTACCCTGTAGTCCTTGATCTCCTTTATCACCCTGACTACCAGTGAAACCAATATAACCTTGCGTACCTGTTGAACCAGTGAAACCAGTAACACCCTGCGTACCTGTTGAACCAGTAAAACCAATATCACCCTGAGTACCTGTTGAACCAGTGAAACCAATCTCCCCTTGTGTGCCGGTTGAACCAGTGAAACCAATAACCCCTTGAGTACCTGTTGAACCAGTGAAACCTATCTCGCCCTGAGTACCAGTACTACCAGTGAAACCTATCTCGCCCTGAGTACCAGTACTACCAGTGAAACCTATCTCGCCCTGAGTACCAGTACTACCAGTAAATCCGATCTCACCTTGCGTACCAGTACTACCAGTGAAACCTATCTCGCCTTGAGTACCTGTTGAACCAGTGAAACCTATCTCTCCCTGAGTACCTGTACTACCTGTATAACCAGTTACACCCTGCGTACCTGTGCTACCGGTGAAACCAATCTCTCCCTGCGTACCTGTTGAACCAGTAAAACCAATCTCTCCCTGCGTACCAGTACTACCAGTGAAACCAGTTACGCCTTGAGTACCTGTTGAACCAGTAAAACCAATCTCTCCCTGCGTACCAGTACTACCAGTGAAACCAGTTACGCCTTGAGTACCTGTTGAACCAGTAAACCCAATCTCACCTTGCGTACCTGTTGAACCAGTGAAACCAATTTCACCTTGAGTACCTGTTGAACCAGTGAAACCAATCTCGCCTTGAGTACCTGTTGAACCAGTAAAGCCGATCTCACCTTGAGTACCTGTGCTACCAGTGAAGCCAATTTCACCTTGAGTACCTGTTGAACCAGTAAAGCCGATCTCACCTTGAGTACCTGTGCTACCAGTGAAGCCAATTTCACCTTGAGTACCTGTACTACCAGTGAATCCAATTATACCCTGGGTACCAGTTGAACCAGTATAACCAGTTATACCTTGCGTACCAGTACTACCAGTGAATCCAATTATACCCTGGGTACCAGTTGAACCAGTATAACCAGTTATACCTTGCGTACCAGTACTACCAGTGAATCCAATTGGTCCTTGAGTACCGGTGTTACCTTGAGGTCCCTGTGGTCCCATATTTCCTTGAAGACCTTCTGCTCCTTGAGGGCCGACAATTTGACCTACATTATTCCATGTAGATGTAATAGTATTCCAGAAATACAAGTCGCCATCTGCATCAACAATCCATCCGTCACCTGGATTACCCATTGCAGGAAGACCACCAACAGTTGAGGTGCTACCTATTAATGTAACACTAACACCTTGCTCACCTGTGTAGCCACGTGGTCCTTGAGTACCAGTAGTACCTTGTAGTCCCTGCTCGCCCTTATCGCCTTGACTACCAGTATAACCGGTATAACCCTGTGTACCTGTACTACCAGTGAAACCAGTTACGCCTTGAGTACCTGTACTACCAGTGAATCCAATCTCACCCTGCGTACCTGTGCTACCAGTGAATCCAATAACCCCTTGAGTACCTGTTGAACCAGTGAAACCTATCTCCCCTTGAGTACCTGTACTACCAGTGAAACCTATCTCTCCTTGCGTACCTGTACTACCAGTGAAACCAATCTCACCTTGTGTGCCGGTTGAACCAGTGAAACCAGTAACACCTTGCGTACCTGTACTACCAGTAAAACCAATATTACCCTGAGTACCTGTACTACCAGTAAATCCAGTAACACCTTGTGTGCCGGTTGAACCAGTGAAACCAATCTCACCTTGCGTACCTGTACTACCAGTAAATCCAATAACACCTTGCGTACCTGTACTACCAGTAAATCCAATTTCGCCTTGTGTGCCGGTTGAACCAGTAAATCCAGTAACACCTTGTGTGCCGGTTGAACCAGTAAAACCAATCTCTCCCTGCGTACCAGTACTACCTGTGAAACCAGTTACACCTTGAGTACCAGTACTACCAGTAAAACCAATTATACCCTGCGTACCTGTACTACCTGTGAAACCAATATCACCCTGCGTACCAGTACTACCTGTGAAACCAATATTACCTTGAGTACCAGTACTACCTGTGAAACCAATATTACCCTGAGTACCAGTACTACCTGTGAAACCAATATTACCCTGAGTACCAGTACTACCTGTATAACCAGTTACACCCTGAGTACCAGTTGAACCAGTAAAACCAATATTACCTTGAGTACCAGTACTACCAGTAAAACCTATCTCCCCTTGAGTACCAGTACTACCAGTAAAACCAATCTCTCCCTGCGTACCAGTACTACCGGTGAAACCAGTTACACCCTGAGTACCAGTTGAACCAGTAAAACCAATTATACCTTGAGTACCTGTATTACCTTGAGGGCCTTGTGGACCCATATTTCCTTGAAGGCCTTCTGCTCCCTGCGGACCAACAATTTGACCTATATTATTCCATGTAGAAGTTATGGTATTCCAAAAGTATAAATCACCATCTGCTTCAACAATCCATCCATCACCTGGATTACCTATTGCAGGAAGACCACCAACAGTTGATGTGCTACCTATTAGTGTAACACTAACACCTTGCTCACCTGTATATCCCCGTGGTCCTTGGGTACCAGTGGTACCTTGTAGTCCTTGATCGCCTTTATCTCCTTGACTACCAGTAAAACCAGTGTAACCTTGCGTACCTGTACTACCAGTGAAACCAGTTACACCCTGAGTACCTGTACTACCAGTGAAACCAATATCACCCTGCGTACCTGTACTACCAGTGAAACCAGTTACACCCTGAGTACCTGTTGAACCGGTGAAACCGATCTCGCCCTGCGTACCAGTTGAACCAGTGAAACCAATCTCACCTGCGCTACCAGTAAATCCAGCCTCACCCTGCGTACCAGTTGAACCAGTGAAACCAATATTACCTTGAGTACCAGTAC
>Ga0214919_10000229_pt1 | contig 95536 bp, 92 predicted proteins | sample LL1503_MetaG_FD_177994 | JGI IMG/M metagenome (GOLD analysis project Ga0214919, IMG submission 177994) | Freshwater microbial communities from Lake Lanier, Atlanta, Georgia, United States - LL-1503 | ecosystem: Environmental > Aquatic > Freshwater > Lake | place: USA: Georgia | collected...
CATTCGTAGCAGTGCTCGGCGAGGATCGGGCGGACGCTCTTCTCGAAGAACTCGAGGCCTTCCTTGCTGGGCTCGTCGGCGGCGACGAGCATCGGTCCGGCGGCCAGCAGGGACAGGAAGGGAAGGAGGCGGGCAGGGTTCATGGCGAAAGCGGTAGGGAAGGATGACATCGGGTAAGGCCCCTAGGTTGCACCTAGGGACAAGGGTTCAGGGTGAACATAGGGACTGCCCCCGGGTAATCAAGCGGGCTTCGCCTCCTCCCTAGGGTTAAATCCCCTTCCCCACCCCTCCTTTTCCGTTCATAACGGCCTCCGGGATGCGCATCCTTCTCGCCAGCGACAAATTCAAGGGCTCCCTCCCCGCCCCGGCGGTGGCGGCGGCGCTGCGGACCGCCCTCGCGGAAGTCTTCCCCGGGGCGGAATTCGACGTGTGCCCGATCGCCGATGGCGGCGAAGGCACGACGGAGGCGATGATCGGAGCGCTGGGCGGAGTCTGGTCCGAGGCGACCGTGACCGACGCCCTCGGCCGCCCCCGGGTCGCGCGTTTCGGTCGGGTGCCCGCCGAGCGCCGGGCGATCCTGGAGATGAGCGCGGCCAGCGGGCTGGCCCTGGTGGCCGACCGCCCGCCCGACCCGGCGCGGGCCAGCACCTTCGGCACCGGCGAGCTGCTCCTGGCCGCGTGCCGGCTGGGCGCCGAACGGATCCTGCTCGGCATCGGCGGCTCGGCGACGAACGACGGGGGGCTGGGGATGGCGCTCGCGCTCGGCCACCGCTTCGAGCGGCGCGGCGCGCCCTTCGTCCCGACCTTGGCCACGTTGCTCGAGGCGGACCGCCTGCACCTCGCCGCGCCGCCCGGCGCGGAACTCCTCGTCGCGTGCGACGTCGACAACCCGTTGCTCGGGCCGCGCGGCGCGACCCGCGTCTACGGTCCGCAGAAAGGCGTGCGCGACTTCGCCTGGTTCGAGGCGCGGCTCGCGCACCTGGCGGACCTGGCGGCGGCGGCGCGCGGCGTGGATCCGCGGGAGGCGCCGGGCGCCGGCGCGGCCGGCGGGCTCGGCTTCGGCCTGATGGCCTTCGCCGGCGGGCGGCTCACGCCGGGCTTCGAACTGGTCGCCGCGCAGGTCGGGCTCGCGGCGCGCGTGGCGCGGGCCGACCTCGTCGTCACGGGGGAAGGCCGCCTCGACGAGCAAAGCCTGCAGGGCAAGGGCCCGGTCGGCGTGGCCCGCCTGGCCCGCGCGCACGGCAAACCCGTCCTCGGCGTGGCCGGGGCGGTCGCGGACTCCGCGGAACTGCGCGCGCAATTCGACCTGCTCCTCGGGATCAAGCCGGCGGCGATGCCGCTCGCCGAGGCGATGGCGCGCACGGCCGAGCTGCTCGGCGCGACGGTGCGCGCGCACGCCGCGGAGCTCCGCGCCCTGCGACGCGCCTAGGCGAAGATCGGCGCGGCCTTGCCCTTGCCGTCGACGGTGGCGTAGAAGGGGCGACCTTCGATGTCGTAGGCCTGGCGCGGGCTGATGCCCATGGCCGTGAAGATCGTCGCATGGACGTCCTCGACCGCCAGCGGATCCTTGATCGCCACAAGCGGGCGCTCGTCGGCGGTCGCCCCGAAGACATGTCCTTTCTTCACGCCCCCGCCGAACATCACCACGCTCGTGCCGCCGGTGAAGTGGCGGTGCAGGCCGTAGTGGTCGGGGTTCTCGATGGTGCCGCCCTTGTGGAAGGACTGGTCGCCGGCCTTGGAGCCGGGCCGGCCCTCGATCATCGCGTCGCGGCTGAACTCGCTGGCGATGACCACCAACGTGCGGTCGAGCAGGCCGCGGGCCTCGAGGTCGCGGATGAGCTGCGCCACCGGCGCGTCGATCGTGCGGTGCATCTCGTCCACCATCTTGTGGCCCTTGCCGTGCGTGTCCCAGTTGAAGAACGGCACGTATTCGGTGGTGACCTCGACGAAACGGGCGCCGTTCTCGACCAGGCGGCGCGCCAGCTGGCAACCGCGGCCGAAGCGGGTCGTGCCGTAGGCCTGCTGGGCCTCCTTCGGTTCCAAGGACAGGTCGAAGGCCGCGCGCTCCTTGGCGCTCAGGAGGCGGTAGGCGTTGTCCATCGAGCGCAGCATCGACTGCTGCTGGAAGTCGCTCATCCGGTCGCGGTCGGGGCTGGCGTCGACCAGGCGACGGAACTCGCGGTCGCGGTTCACGAAGCGGCCGGTGTCCATGCCCTTGGGCGGGCGCACCGCGGTGGCGGCGTCATCCGGGTACGGCAGGTTCATCGGGCCATGCTCGCCGCCGAAGAAACCGGCGGTCGTGAAGGCCTTGAGCTCCTCGCTCTCGCCGACGCCCTCGAGGCGCTGGCCGATGTTGATGAAGGCGGGCATGACCGGGTTGCGCGGGCCGAGGACGCGGGCCATCCACGCGCCGAGGTGCGGGCAGGCGACCGTCTGGGGCGGCACGTAGCCGGTATGCCAGTGGAACTGGTGGCGCGAATGCAGGATGCTACCCAGGTCAGGCTGCACGGCCGAGCGGATGAGCGTCGCGCGGTCCATGACCGAGGCGATCTGCTCCAGACCCTGGCAGATGCGCAGGCCGTCCACCGCGGTCGGGATCGACGGGAAGGTGCTGAGCACGCGCTTGTACTCGAGGCCCTTCTCGTAGGGCGCGTAACGCTTCGGGTCGAAGGTCTCGGGCGCCGCCATGCCGCCGGCCAGCCAGATCAGGATGCACGCATCGGCCTTGGCGACCGGGGCGGGCTCCGCGGCGGCGAGCAACCGCGGCGCGCCGAGCCCGAGCGTGGCGACGCCGGCCGCGCCGAGGAGACGGAGGAATTCGCGCCGGCGCAGGGCGGGCGGGAGGTCCGGGTCGAGGGGAAGGTCGGGGATCATGGTTCAGCGGATGGTCTGGAATTCGGGGAGCATGCACACGGCCCACAGCAGGTCGGCCACGCCCTGCTCGTCGAGCTTGGCGCCGAGCAGGCCCCGGGCCACGGCGAGTTCGGCCGCGGTGGGTTCGCGGCACAAGGCCGAGAGGTAGAGCCAGCGCGCGAAGGCGTCGGGCGACTCCCAGCCGCGGCGCAGGAGGTTGGTCGCCCCGCGGGCGAGCAGGTCGGTGAGGGCGGCGCCGTTGGCGAGGTCGATCGCCTCGAGCGTGCTCAGCTCGTTCGGGCGCATGGACACGATCTGCTCGCGATTGGGCCGGCCGAGGGAGCGCTGGAGAAGATCGGACTTCATGAGCGCGGCGCGCGGGGAGAGCAGGACCTTGCCGGAGAAGCCCGCCACCTGGTCGGCCATCCGCTTCTCCGCCACGGTCCATGCCGTCCCGGCGACCACCGCGACCGGCTTCCAGACGGCGGCGGCGGGCAGACGCCCCTGGGCGTCGGGCAAGGTCGCGGACCACTGCCAGGACTTGTCCGTGGCCAGGGCGAGTTCCTGGCCGTCGGCCAGCTGGACGTAGACCTGGCACCAGAGGGCGGCCGCGTTCGGCGCGCCGCCGCCGTTGCGGCCGACGGCCACGACCTCGTTAGCGCCGGCCCGGAGAAACGGCGCGAGGTCGAAGGTCTGCGGGGTCTGCCAATCGTCGCCGGCGCCGACCTTGCGACCGTTGACCCAGAGCTCGAAGCTGTTGTCGCCGGCGATCGTGCAGGCCGCGCGGCGCGGCGCGGCGGCCAGCGTCAGGCCATGGCGGAACGCGCGCGCCTCCCCGACCGCGGGCTGGCGGCCCCGACCGAGGTCGTTCGACCAGATGGGCTGGGCGAGGAAGGCGGCCGGCGCGGCGCCCTCGGCCGCGCGCGTCACGCCGGCGTCGATCTTCGCCGGGGTCGTCCCCGTCAGCCGCCAGACGGCGTCGACGAACTGCTCGGCGGTGAGCCGCTTGGACCGCGGGCCCCGGTAGGCGTAGCCGGCCTCGTCGGCGGCGGGCGCGAGGACCTCCGCCCGGGCCTGGTAGGCCTCGGAAGTGGCGATGAACGCGAGGGTGGCGCGCAGGTCGTAGCCCGACTCGCGCAACTGGTTGGCCAGCACGTCGAGCAGGTCCTGGTTCCACGGCGCTGTCTGCATCGCGTCGACCGGATGGACCACGCCGCGGCCCATCAGCCGCTGCCAGAGGCGGTTCGCCATCGTGCGCTGGAAACGCCCGTTGTCGCGATGCGTCAGCAGGGCCGCCAGCTGGGCGAGCCGTTCGGCCTTGGGCTTGGCGGCGTCGACCTGGCCGAGTTCCGGGAAAAGCCACGCGGCCGCGGCCGGCTTGCCCGTGGGGACATCGCAGCGGACGAGCTCGAGCGGCCGGTCGGAGTAGATGGCGGCGAGGCCGTAGGCGTCCTTCAGCTTCCAGCGGTCGATGAAGCTGTCGTGGCAGGAGGCGCACTTCATGTTGATGCCGAGGAACGCCTGCGAGACGCTCTGCGCGAACTGCAGCTCGGGCTTCTGGCCGGCGCTGGTGGCGCCGCGCCAGACGATGCCCTTCGCGAACCCCTCGCTTTCGGGCAGCGGCGCGACGAGTTCGCGGGCCAGCTGGTCGTAAGGCTTGTTGGTCACGAGCGACCGGTAGAGCCAGGGCGTGATCTGCTTGCGCCCGCCGTCGATGTAACCGGTGCCCGCGTAGTCGTTGCGCAGCAGGTCGTTCCAGAAGGCCATCCAGTGGTCGGCGTAATCGACATCCCGGGCGAGCAGGGCGCGGACGAGGCGGGCGCGCTTGTCGGGGGCCGGATCGGCGACGAAGGCGCGGGTCTCCTCGGGGCTCGGCAAAAGGCCGACGAGGTCGAGGGAGGCGCGGCGGAGGAAGGTCGCGTCATCGGCGCGCGCCGGGCGCGGCAGGCGGCGGGCGGAGGTCCAGGCGTCGAGCACGCGGTCGATCGGATGATCGCGGCCCTCCTGCGCGGGCGGCAGTTCCACGGCGCGGGGACGCAGCGGGGGCTCATAGGCCGGCTGCTTGAAGGCGAACCCTTCGGTCCAGCGGGCGCCCTGCCCGATCCAGGCGCGCAACGTCGCGACCTCGTCCGGCGTCAACCGCGGTCCCTTCGGCGGCATCCGCACGTCGGGGTCGGCGCTGACGATCGCCTCCAGCAGGCGGCCCTTGGCGGCGTCGCCGGGCGTGAGGACGGCGCCGTTCTCCCCACCCTCGAGGAGCGAGGCGCGGGTGTTCATCGAGAAACCGCCCTTCTTCTTGTCGCCCGCGTGGCACTCGGCGCAATGCTTGCGCAGCAGGGGCACGACGGCGTGGTCGAAGTCCGGTTCGGCGGCGCCGACGACGGCGCCGGCGGCCAGGAGCGCGAGCAGGGCGGGCTTCATCAGGGCGGGACTCAGCGGGCGAACACGATGCAGCAGGCCGCGCCGGCCGCGACCGACTGCTTCGTGTCGGTCAGCTTGCCCGTGGCGAGGTCGACGCCGTAGGCGTTGAGGGTGCCCGACTTCTGGCCGGCGCAGACGAGCCAGCGGCCGTCGGGGCTCAGGCCGAAGCCGCGGGGCACCGCCGGCACGTCGAGCTGGTGCTGCAGCAGGGTCAGCTTGCCGTCGGCGCCGATCGCGAAGACGGCGAGGGAATTGTGGCCGCGGTTGGAGACGTAGAGCGCGCGGGCGTTCGGCAGGCAGAAGATCTCGGCCGTGGAGGCGCCCTTGGCGTCGGCGCCCGCCGGCAGCGTCGGCAGGACCTGGATCTCCTTCATCGCGCCGGTGGCCGCGTCGACGGCGAAGACGCTGACCGTCAGGGCCATCTCGTTGCAGACATAGGCGAAGCCCCCTTGCGGGTGGAAGGCGAGGTGGCGGGGGCCGGACCCGGGCGCCACGCGACCGGACTTGGCCGGGGACGGCTTCAACGCGCCGATGGCCGCGTCGAACGCGTGGATGAAGATATCATCGGTCCCGAGGTCGGGAACGTAGACGAAGCGGTTGGCGGCGTCGGCGTAGATGCCGTGGGCGTGCGGACCGGCCTGGCGGCCCTTGTTCGGGCCCGAGCCCTCATGCTGGAGGAAGGAACTGGCCGGCGCGAGCGAGCCATCGGCCTTGATCGGCAGGCAGGCGACGGAGCCCGAGCCGTAGTTGGCGGCGAAGAGGAACTTCCCCGTCTGGTCCAAGGAGACATGGGTGGCGCCCTTCCCCTTCGTGTCCTCGCCGTTGAGCAGGGCGGCCGTGCCGTCCGCGGCGAGGCGATAAGCGGCGACGCCGCCACCGGCGACCTCGGCCGTGGCGTAGAGGGTGCGGCCGTCGGCTGAGAGCGCGAGGTAGGAAGGCCCCTTCGCCTCGGCGAGGACGGTCGGCTCCGCGAGCCGGCCGGTCGCGGGGTCGATCGTTCCGCGCAGGATGCCCTTCGAGGCGGGACCGGAGGTGCCGACGTAGAAGGTGAGGTCGCCGGCGACGGCGGTGGCGGCGAGGAGGGTGAGCACGGGGAGGAGGGGGCGCATGAGATCGTGGTTCTATTAGAGGAAGGAGAAAGGCGGGGGTTCCAAGCAAACTCAGCGTCCATCCCACCACCCATCGAGGCGGCGGCGCAATTCGGCGACGCGGGCGGGCTCGGCTCCGGCCAGATCGCGGAGCTCGGCGGGGTCCGCCCTGAGGTTGAACAACTGCGGGGGTTCGGTCGCCTCATTCAGCCCGCTGGAGACGATGAGTTTCCAGTCGCCGGCCACCACCCAGCGGTAACGCAGGCTCTTCGCGGGGGCGCCGATCTCCTTGATGTCGTGGGTGGAGTTCGAGCCGAAGATCGCCGGGCGGGCCGCGACCGCGGGGGCGTCGAGCAGGTCGATCCCGTCCAGCCCGGCGGGGACCGCGAGCCCTGCCAGCTTCAGGACGGTGGGAAAGACATCGACCTCGCTGACCGGCGTGTCGACGGAAGCCGGCGCGAGCCGGCCGGGCCAGGAGAAGAGGATCGGCGTGCGCACGCCGCCTTCGTAAGGGGACTGCTTGGAGCGCGGGGCGTAGCGCGGGTTGTCCTGGCTCTGGATCCAACCGTTGTCGGCCAGGAAGACGATGAGGGTGTCCTTCGCCAGGTCCTCCTTCTCCAGGAAGGCGCGAAGCTCGCCCACGGTCTCGTCGAACCATTCGACCATCGCCCAGTAACGCGCCTGGTGGATCGAAGGGGTCAGCGCGCGATACTTCGCCAGCAGGCGTTCGGGCGGAGTATGCGGGTCATGCGGCATCATCGGCGCGTACCAGAGGAAGAAGGGTTTTCCCTCCTGCCTGGCCTTCGTCATGAACTCGGTCGCCGGCGCCAAGGTCTTGCGCCCGATGACCAGTCCGTCGTCACCATGGCGGCCGCCTTTCGTCATCCCTTCCTGGAAACCGCCGTGCGTGTAATCGCCGAGCCACCACTTCCCCGTCTGCATCGTCCGGTAGCCCGCCGCGGTCAGCAGGCGCGGCAGGTGGGGATTGCGCTCCCAAAGCGCGGTCAGGCGTTCCCGTCCGGCCTGGAACTCGGGGGACTGGTAGCGTTGGGCGCCCTTGCCGGCCGCCTCCGGCAAGGCCGGGTCGTTGCCCGTCATGCCGTGGCGATGGGGGTGCAGGCCGGTGAGCAGCGAGGCGAGGCTGGGGCCGCAGAGCGAGTTGACCACGTAGCCGCGGGGGAACGCCAGCGATTCGCGAGCGAGCCGGTCGAGGTGGGGCGTCCGCACCACCTTGGCTCCGGTGAAGCCGTAATCCGTCCACGCCTGGTCGTCGGAGACGATGAAGAGGATGTTCGGCGCCTTCGCCGGCGCGGGCGGTTCGGCGGCGGCCAGCGTCAAGGCGCCGAGGAGGAGCAGGAAGGGTCGCATGGGGAAGGTCACCAGATCTTGACGCGCTCGGCGGGCGCGAGCCACATCGGGTCGCCCGGCTTCGTGCCGAACGCCTCGTGGAACTCGTCGATGTTGCGGAGCACGACGTTGATGCGCTGGGGCATCGGGGAATGGGTGTCGGACAGCAGCCGGTTGCGCAACGTCTCCGGCCGGATGTTGCCCGCGAAGGCGAAGGCGTGGGCCAGAAAGAAACGCTCCAGCGGGGTCTGCCCGGCGATCCGCCGGCCGGAGCGGAAGGCCTCGGTCGTGCGGAACGCGTCGAGGGCGATGGCCACGCCGCCGATGTCGGCGATGTTCTCGCCCAAGGTCAGCCTGCCGTCGACGCGGATCCCCGGCAACGGCTCCTCGCGGGCATACTGGGCCACGATCCGGTCGCAGCGCTCGCGGAACGCCTTCTCCGTCGGCGCCGACCAGCCCTGCTCGAGGCGGCCCGTCGGGCCGAAGCGCCGGCCCGAGTCGTCGAAGCCGTGCGTGAGCTCGTGGCCGATCGTGCAGGCGATGAAACCGTAGAGCACCGCGTCGTCGAGCGCGTCGCCGGCGTAGGTCGGCACGCCAAGGATGGCCGCGGGCATGACGATCTCGTTGTTGAGCGGGCTGTAGTAGGCGTTCACCGTGTACGGACGCATGCCCCACTCCTCGCGTTCCGGCGCGCCGCCGACCCGGGCGAACGCGCGGGCGCGGGCCCATCGGCCGACGGAAAGGAAGTTGCCGGCGAGGTCGTCCGGGCGGATCTCGACCCCCTCGTAGCCGCGCCACTTGTCGGGATAGCCGACGCGCAGCTTGATCGCGGCCAGCTTGCGCAGGGCCCACGCCTTGGTCGCGTCGTCCATCCAGTCGAGCCCGGGGATGCGGCGGGCGAAGGCGGCGCGCACGTTCTCGCAGACGACCCGGAAGCGTTCGCGCTGCGCCGGCGAGAAACGCCGGGCCACGTACTCCTTGCCGAGCAGGTCGCCCAGGGCGGAGTCCTGCATGCGCAAGGCGCGCTCCTCGAGGCTGCGCTGGGCGGTGGCCCCGGTCAGCACCACCCCCTCGAAGACGAAGGCGTCGCGCGCGGCCTGTCCGTTGAGGACGCCCGCCAGGCCCGCGACCGCTTGGAAACGGAGGTAGGCGCGCACGGTCGCGGGCGGCGTCTCGGCGAGGATGCGGGCGAGCGCCGCGAGGAACGCCGGCTGGCCGACGATGATCCGCGCCGGCACCGGGGCGCCCGCCCGGCGCAGCACCGGCTCCCAGCGGAAGCCGGGCGTCGACCGGTCGAGTTCGGCCAAGGTCATCGGATGGTAATGCTTGTCCGGATCGCGCAGCTCGACGCGGGGGAGCGAGACCTCGGCGAGACGGGTCTCGAAGGCCAGCACCGCCCGGCCGGCGCCGGCGGCGCCCGCCTCGTCGTAGCCGGCGTAGCGCAGCATCCGGGCGACGTGCGCGGGGAAGGCGTCGCGGACGCGCTTCGTGGCGGGCTCGTCGCTGAAATAGAAGGCCCGTTCAGGCAAGGACGTGCCCGCCTGGTAGAGCTGGAGGGCGACGACGTTCTCGTCCTTCTTGTCCTGGCCGGCGTAGAGCCCCAGGTAGGTCCCGGTGCCTTGGGCGTAGAAGTCGGCCGCCAGTTCGAGGAACTCCTGGGGCGTCGCCGCCGCATCCGCGCGTTCGCAGAGGGCGACCACCGCCGCGGGCAGGCGCGCCGGACGGTCCTCGAAACCCAGCGCCGAACGCCAGAAGTCGGCGAGGCGCCGCTGATCGACGGTGGGCGCGGCCGCCTCGAGCAGGTCGCGGTTGATGGCGAGCAGGTCCTTCTTCAGGAGGTCATCCTGCCAGGCGAAGGAGTTATAGACCGCCCGGTCCGGCGCCAGGGGGAAGCGGCGGAGCCAGGCCCCGTTGGCGTGCGTCCAGAAATCCTGCCGCGCGGACACCGCCGGATCGCGGTTGGCCTCGATGAGGTCCGCGCCGACCAGGGGCAAGGACAGCAAGGCGGCGAGCAGGGGCAGGCGCATGCCGCAGGGTGGGCGGTGCGTCGCGGCGGGGAAACCCTAATCTAGCGGGCACGCTGCCCCGGGTCGGCCGGCGGGTCGTTTGACAAAAGGGCGACCGCCGGCAGAATCCCCCGCGACCCCCTCCCGGGCCGGTCGGTGCCCCCACCCCCGGAAAAAATCTTCACGAAGGATTTCCTTGTCCGCCAAGGACTTAAGGAAACATGAGTCCGGAAAGGCCTTTTTCCGGCCCCTTCTATAGACGCCTTTTACTTTTTATTAGAAGCCAACCCGCCCCTTTCCCCATGATCCAAACCCAGCTCCTCCAGGACCTCCGCCTCCCGACCAGCCACCTCCCCGCCCCGACCCTCGACCGCCTCCCTCCCCCCGTCGCCAACCCCGACCCCGCGACGCTGTCGGAACTCGCCGCGCTCGCGGGCCTGGCCTTCGCCGAGGACTCCGCCGAGTTCGACGACCTGGGCGACTACCTCCGCCGCGCCTGCCACCGCGACAAGCTGGAACCCGCCGCGGAGACCGCGTTGGCCCGCGCCATGCGGGCCGGTCGCCGTCCCGACGGGACGTTCACGCCGACGGCGCAGCTGGCCTACGAGGAGTTCGTCGAGCGCAACCTGCGCCTCGTCGTCTACTTCGCCAAGCGTTTCGCCCGCAGCCGCGACGACCTGCTCGACCTGATCAGCGCGGGCAACGCGGGCCTGATGACCGCGGTGCATAAGTTCGACCCGGAGCGCGGCATCCGGTTCAGCACCTTCGCGGCGTGGGACATCCACAGCCAGATCGTGGCGGAACTGCGCCAGCGCCACCGCCCGGTGCACCTGCCGCGCAACATCCACGAGCAGCTGTCGGCCGCCCGCCGCGCGGAGGCCGAGCTGACGCAGGCGCTCGGGCGCGCCCCCACCGAGGCGGAGGTCTCGACCGAACTGGGCTGGGCGCCCGACCACCTGACGGGGCTGCGCCGCCACACCCAGGCCGGCGTCTCGCTCGACGCCCCGCCGGAGAACGACGGCGGCCTCACCCTCGCCGACCGCCTGAAGGATGAGGACGCCGCGGACCCGGCGCGCGAAGCCGAACGTTCCGACCGCGCGGGCTTCGTCCGCGCCTTGCTGGAACGCCTCGACGTGCGCGAGCGGCGCATCCTCTGCCTGCGCCACGGGGTCGGGACCGACCACGAATGGACGCTGGAGGAGATCGGCGCGCAGCTGGGCGTGACCCGCGAACGCGTCCGCCAGCTCGAGGGCATCGCGTTGCAGAAACTGCGCGTCGAGGCGGCCGCGCGACCTGCGGCCTGACGCCCGCGGCAAGGGCCGGCGGCGGGCTTGCACCCAGCGGGGCGACCTGCTTGGATGGGAGCATGCCCTCCCTGCGTCCCGCCTTCCTGCTGGCCGCCTCGCTGACGTTGACCGACGGCCTCCGGGCGCAGAACCATGAACCCTTCGAGGACCCGCCGATCCACTACTCGGCGGCGCTGCCCGTGGACGCGGTCACCCGGCTGAACGCCGCCGCGGCCAGGCAGGCGGAGGAGATCCGCGGCTGGCCGGCGCGCCGGCGCTTGCGCTGGTTGCTCGAACAGCTGCAGGTGCCCGTGGAGTCCCAGCTCCTCGTCTTCAGCAAGACCAGCCTCCAGCGGGCGCTGATCTCCCCGGTCAACCCGCGGGCGCTTTATTTCTCGGACGACGCCTACGTGGGCTGGGTACCCGGTGGCGCGATGGAGATCACCGTCTTCGACCCCGTGCTGGGCGCGACCTTCTACGTCGTCGACGCGCAGCAGCCGGAGACCGCGCCGCTGATCGCGCGCAGCCCGGAATGCCTGCTCTGCCATGCGCACCACGACCATACGCCGTCCCTGCGGGCGCGTTCCGTCTTCCCGGACGCCACCGGCGAGCCGCTCAGCGGCTCGGGCAGCTCGAACATCGAGCCGGGGACGCCGCTGGAGGAACGCTGGGGCGGCTGGTACGTGACCGGACGGACGCCGGGGCTGCGCCACCGTGGCAACGTCATCGGCAAAACCACCGAGGACTTCACGGCCGAGAACGGGTTGCGCGGCGTCGCCCAGCCGACGCTCCCCGCCGGCCCGGACGGCGCGCGCTACCCGCGGGCGACGAGCGACATCGTGGCGCTGCTGATGCACGACCACCAGGTGCACGTCCACAACGTCCTTTGCACCGCGAACCAGGAGGCGCGCCTCGCGCTCCACCGCTGGCCGGCGATGCGCGAGCTGCTGCAGCTGCCCGCCGACTCCCCGCCCGCCGGCTCCTGTCTCCTCGTGCTGAACAGCCAGGCCGGGAAGGTGATCGAGGCCCTGCTGTGCAAGGGGGAAGCGGCCTTCCCGGCCGACGGCGTGCAAGGCGACGGCGCCTTCGAGAAGGTCTACGCGGCGAGCCGCCGGGCGGATGGCCGGGACCGCTCGCTGCGCGACCTCGACCTGCGGACGCGCCTCCTCAAGTTCCGCTGCAGCCCGCTGATCTACGGGCGGACGTTCGAGGCCATGCCCCGGGAACTGCGCGCCGTCTTGCTGCGGCGCCTCTCCGTCGGCCTGCTCGCCGCGGAACCGGCCCCGGAGTTCGCCCACCTGCCGGCGGACGAGCGCAAGGCGATCCACGAGATCCTGACGGCGACGTTGCCGGGCCTGCCCGCGGACTGGGGCAAGTAGGCGGACAAGACGAAGGCCGGCCCCGCGGGGGCCGGCCTTCGCGGCGGGACGCCGGGGCGGCGCCTTACTTGGCGAGCGCGGCGAGCTTCTCGCGGATCGCGTCGGCCTCGATCTGGTAGCCCTTGGCGTTCAGGTGGAGCAGGTCGGGCATGATCTCCTTGGAGAGCGTGCCGTCGGCGGCGAGGAACTTCGGGCCGATGTCGAGGAAGTGGACCTTCTGGCCGTCGTCGAACTTGGCGATGAGCGCGTTCACGGCCTTGTTCTTGGTCCGGCCGGGGTTGTTGGCCTCGCCGGCGCCGCGCGGGAAGACCGCCAGGAGCAGGACCTTGGTGTCGGCCGAGCGCTTGTGGATCGCCGCGATGATGTTCTTGATGCCGGCCGCGATCTGCTCGGGGGAGTTCTCGGCGGTGCCGGAGTTGTTGGTGCCGATCATGAGGACGACGACCTTGGGCTTGAGGCCCTCGAACTCGCCGTTCTCGACGCGCCAGAGCACGTGCTGGACGCGGTCGCCGCCGATGCCGAAGTTCACGGCCTTATACTGGGCGTACTCCTTGTCGAAGAGGGCCTTCTGGCCGTTCCAGCCGGCGGTGATGGAGTCGCCGAGGAACACGACCTGGGCCTCGCCTTTCTTGGCGAGCGCGACGAAGGATTCGTGCGACTTGATGAACCCGGCCTGGGGCTGGCCGTCGTTGCCGAGCTTGGGCGCGGCGACATCGGCGGGCTGGACGGGCAGCTTCACCGCGGGGGCCTTGACCGCCGGCTTGGCATCGGCCGCGGGCTTCTTCACCTCGTCGGCGGCGAAGGCGGAGGCGCCGAGGAAAGCGGCGCCGAGGAGCAGGGTATGGAGGGGCTTCATGGGGTGATAGCAGGACACCGCTTCTCGCTCCTTGGTTCCCGCCTGTCAACGCGGCGTTGCGGACGCTTGCCCTCCGGAGCGAGGCCCGCCACCTTGGCCCCATGAGCAAACCCCTGCGTTTCGTGACCAAGGCCGAGGCCGTGAAGGAGGAATACAAAGGCCGCACCAACTACTGGCTGACCCGCCCCGAACTCACCGGCGCCCAGGCTTTGCAGGTCTGCGAAGCCACCTTGCCCCCGGGCGAAGGCCACGCCTTCCACACCCACCCCGAGCTCGAGGAGATGATCTACGTCCTCCGGGGCGAGGTCGAGCAGTGGGTCGAGCAGGAGAAGCGCGTCCTCCGGGCTGGCGAGAGCGCGCACATCCCCGCCGGCGTCGTGCACGCCACCTTCAACGCCTCCGGCGGCGACGCGACGATCCTCGCGATCCTGTCGCCCGGCGCGAGCCAGGGTCCCTTCATGGTCGACGTCAGCGACCAAGAGCCCTGGCGGGGCCTGCGCGCGCGGGGCTGAACGGCTCGCCTACTTCAGCTCGCGGAGCCGGACGCCGCGGTACCACACGCGCTTGGCCTCGTCCTGGAAACCGACATGCCCCTCGGCCGGGCGGTCCTTCATCGGCGACTTGTCCAACGCCAGCACGATGGTGCGTTCCCCGTTGAAGTCGACCTGAAGGAGGTCGCCCTGCAGCGTGAGCGTGTAGCGGTTCCACTCGCCGGCCGGCTTGACCATGTTGCGGGCCGGCGCCATCGCGCGGATGATCCCGCCGCAATCATGGTGACCCGGCTTCGCCAACCCGTGCGTGTCGAGGATCTGCAACTCGATGCCGCGGTCGACGGGCTGCAAGGGATCGTCCACGCGGAAGAAGACGCCGGAGTTGCCCGTCGGTTCGAACTTGAACTCGAGGTCGAGGACGAAGGCGCGGTACTTGCGCTCGGTCATGAGGTAGGCGTCGAAGCGCTTCCAGCCGGTCTCCCCGGGGCGGGGCCGCAAGGTGACGCTCCCGTCGGCGTCGTAGCCCCAGTTGCCCTTGGTGCGCCAGCCCGCGAGGTCCTTGCCGTTGAACAACGGGACGAAACCCGGGGCGTCGGGCGCGGGATGGGCGACCGCCGGGACGGTCGGGCTGACGGGAAAAGGCTCGGCGGCGGGGCGGGCGACGGCGGGCAGGACGAGACTGGCGAGCAGGAGGGCGGTGCGCATCGGGGTCGGGTTCAGGGAAGTCGCAGGGTGGCGGTCGGCGTGGCGGGTTCGTCGAACCGTTCGACCAGCCAGGCGCGCAGCTGGGCCGGGGTCGCCGGCGTCGGGATCGCCTCCAGCGCCCAGCGGCCGTTGACCGTGACCTTGACCGGGCGGGCGAGGTGGTCGACGAGCCCTTCGCGCAAGCGCAGCGTCAGGCCCGCGGGCACGTCGCCCTCCAGGGCGATCTCCTGGCCGCGCGCGGTCGCGACGATCTTCTGGCCGGGCTTCGCGACGCCGGCCGGCAGTTCCAGCCAATAGAAACGGTCGTGCGTGACGCCGGTCTGCACCCAGACGACCTTGCGGGGCCAGGCTTGGCGCGTGAACTTGGCCATCCACGGCAAGGCCTCGGCATCCTTGCGGTCCATCCAATGCGGCAGTCCCGGGTACACCCTGCCGAGATGCTCGTAGCCGGCGGGATCCTCCTGCCGCAGGCGGTCGAACTCCGCGATCTTCTCGGCGACGACCTTGTTGCGGTTGTAAGCGGCGTCCGCGCCGCCGACGAACATGGCGAAGGGGAGGTTGCGCACGCCGAGGGTGTTCACGCCGTTGGTATGCCCGGCCATCATCGCGGCGGCGGCGAACCGGTCGGCCATGCGCGGGGCGAGCTGCCAGACCCCGTCGCCGCCGGCGGAGTAACCGAGCAGGTAGACCTTGTCCGGATGGACGCCGCGGACGGCGACGAAATCCTCGATGAGCCGTTCAAGAAGACGGTCGATGTGCGGCTCGTGCCAAAGGTTCCACGTATTGGTGGGGGCGCGCGGCGCGACCACGATGCCCTCGGGAGGCGCGTAGAGCCGGATCTGGTTGCGCCACTGCTGGTCGTTGACCTCGGCCGGGGCGCCGCCGCCGCCGTGCAGCGAGATCCAGAGGCTCCGCTCGCCCTCTTGGGCGAGGTTGAACTCCCGCTCCAGCCAGCGGAGGGACTTGTCCCCGTCCTTGATCTCGCGGGCGGCCACCTCGGCGGCGCGCTCCGTCCGGAGCTCCGCCTGGCGGCGCAACTCGGCCGCCCGCAACGGCGAGGGAATCGGCGGTATCGCGGAGGCCGGCATGGCCCATCCGGCGAGGGCGCAGAGGAGGACGAGGAGGGGTCGGGAACGCCGGGCCATGGCCTAGACCTAGCCCGCGGTCCGACGGTGGCGAGCCATCTTCTGGGTCGACCGGACGGCGCCGCGAACTATCAAGAATCGCATGGTCCGCCCCGCCCTCGCCTTCCTGCTTTCCCTGCTGCTCGCCGGCGGCGCGGAAGTCCCCGCGAATTTGGTCGTCGAGGGCGTGCCGCCGATCCCGCCCGAGCTGCGCGCGCAGGTCGAGCCCTACCTGAACCTCGGCGGCGCGAGTTTCCGCGGATGGCATGGCGCGCGGCGGGAGGCCATGGTCACGACGCGCATCGGCGACGCGACGCACCTCCACCGCATGCCCGAACCCAAGGGCAAGCGCATCGCCCTGACGCGCGGCGCGGAGCCGGTGCGCAACGGGGCCTTCCAGCCGGGCGGGACGAAGCTGCTCTACGTGGCCGACCAAGGCGGCGACGAGAACTACCAGCTCTGGCTGGTGGACACCGCCGACCCGAAGGCCGCGCCGGTCCGGCTCACCGACGGCAAGTCCCGCAACACCGACGCGACCTGGTCGAAGGACGGGAAATGGATCGCTTACGCGACCAACCGCCGCGACGTGAAGGCGAGCGACATCGTCGTCGTGGACGCGGCGGACCCCCGCGCGGAGAGGGTGCTGCTGCGCCACGACACGCCGGGCTGGGGGATCGCCGACTGGTCCGACGACGGGTCACGGCTCCTGTTGCGCGTGGCGAACGGCCAGGAGGACACGCGGCTCTGGACGGCCGACCTCGCCACCGGCGCCAAGACCCAGGTCTCGCCGAAGACCGGCCGACGCGTCCTCGCCCAGGCGCGCTTCGGCGACCGCGACCAGGCGGTCTACGCGCTGAGCGACCATGAGTCGGACTTCCTTGACGTGGTGCGCCTCGACCTCGCGACGGGCGAGCTGCGCCGCCTGGGCCCGCCTCCGCGCTGGGACGCCGAGGAGCTGGCGCTCTCCGCCGACGGCCGCCTGCTGGCCTTCACGCGCAACGAGGAAGGTTGGTCCGTGTTGCACGTGCTCGACCTGGCCGACGGCCGCGAGCGCGCGCTCCCCGCGGTACCCGCCGGCGTGCTGTCGACGCTGGCCTGGCGACCCGGCAGCCATGAGCTGGGCTTCTCGCTCAACAGCGAGGAGACGGCCGCCGACGCCTGGTCGGTCGACCTCGACGCCGGGACCGCGACGCGGTGGACCGAGCGGACCAGCAAGCCGAAGAAGGCCATCGTCGTGCCGGCCCCGCGCGTCGTGCGCGCGCCCGCCTTCGACGGGCTGAGCATCCCCGCCCTCGTCTACCAACCCGACCCCGCGAAGTTCCCGGGCAAGCGGCCGGCGCTCTTCCTGCTGCACGGCGGCCCGGAAGGCCAGTCGCGCCCCGGCTACCGCGGCAACCTGCTCTACTACCTCGACGAACTCGGCGTGGCGCTCATCTACCCGAACGTGCGCGGGTCCACCGGCTACGGCCGCCGCTACCTCGCCTTGGACAACGTCCTCAAGCGGGAGGACTCGGTGAAGGACGTCGGCGCCCTGCTCGACTGGGCGGCCAAGGAGGAACGCCTCGATGCCACCCGTTTCGCCGTGTCCGGGGGCAGTTACGGGGGCTACCTGAGCCTGGCCTGCCTCACGACCTACCCGGACCGGTTCCGCTGCGGCGTGGACAACGTCGGGATCGCGAACTTCGTCACGTTCCTCCGCGACACCTCCGACTATCGCCGCGGCAACCGCCGGCTCGAATACGGCGACGAGCGCAAGCCCGAGGTGCGCGAGTTCCTGGAGCGGATCTCCCCGGCGAACCAGGCCGGGCGGATCCAGGCCCCCCTGCTCATCATCCAAGGGCGCAACGACCCGCGGGTGCCGGTGACCGAGGCGGAGCGGATGCGGGACGCCGTCCGGGCGAAGGGCGGGCGCGTCTGGTACGTGATGGCCAAGGACGAGGGCCACGGCTTCGTCAAGAAGGCGAACAACGACTACCAGTTCCTCGCCACCGCCCTGTTCCTCCGGGAGTTCCTCCTGAAGTAGGCCGGGCTTTATGCTTGGAAATGGCGGACGTGGGAGACGGGTTTTCGCTCGTCCCGCGGCGCGCGACCCCTAGTCTGGGCAAGCGGTTCCCCGCCGCCTCCCCCCAGATCCCATGAACTCCGTGAATCGATTCGCGGCGGCGCTCCTGCTGTCCGCCCCCGCCCTCCTCCACGCCGGCGAAGCCGACCTGCGCATCCCCGACCTCGGCGCGACGTCGTTCCTCGGCGGCGCCCTCGGCGGCCACCAGATCCTCTGGCTGGGCCTCGTGGTCTGCGCGCTCGCGACCGCCTACGGCTGGTGGCAATACCTCCAGACCCGCGCGTTGCCGGTGCATCGCTCGATGGCCGCGGTCTCCGAGATCATCTGGGGCACGTGCAAGACCTACCTCTGGCAGCAGGGGAAGTTCCTCGCCGCCCTCTGGGTGCTGATCGCCGCCTGCATGGTCTACTACTTCGGCGCGCTCGAGCACAAGTCCGCCGGCGACGTCGCCGTCATCCTCGCGGCCTCCGTGCTGGGCATCCTGGGCAGCTACGGCGTGGCCTGGTTCGGCATCCGCATCAACACGGTCGCCAACTCGCGCGCCGCCTTCTCGGCGCTGCGCGGCAACCCGCTCGCGACCCTGCTCATCCCGCTCAAGTCCGGCATGAGCGTCGGGCTCCTGCTCGTGGCCATCGAGCTGTTCTTCATGATCGGCATCCTGCTCTTCCTGCCCAAGGAGCTGGCCGGCCCTTCCTTCATCGGCTTCGCCATCGGGGAATCGCTGGGCGCCTCGGCGCTCCGCATCTGCGGCGGCATCTTCACCAAGATCGCCGACATCGGGGCGGACCTCATGAAGATCGTCTTCAAGCTCCCGGAGGACGACCCCCGCAATCCCGGCGTGATCGCCGACTGCACCGGGGACAACGCGGGCGACTCCGTGGGTCCCACCGCCGACGGCTTCGAGACCTATGGCGTCACCGGCGTCGCGCTGATCGCGTTCCTCGCCCTGGCCCTCGCGGCCAAGCCCGCCCTCTGCGCGACGCTCATCGTCTGGCTCTTCGCGATGCGCATCCTGATGGTCGTCACCTCGCTGCTGAGCTACTGGCTCAACGACGCGCTCAGCCACGCGACCTGGGGCCGCGCCCGCGACTTCAACCTCGAGCAGCCCCTCACCAACCTCGTCTGGATCAGCTCGCTCGTGTCCATCGCCGTGACCTACGGCGCCAGCTACCTGCTGCTGGCCGACCAGCCGGCGGGCCTCTGGTGGGTGCTGTCCACCATCATCTCGCTCGGCACGCTCGCCGGCGCGCTGATCCCCGAGTTCACCAAGGTCTTCACGTCGACGGAGAGCCGCCACGTGGAGGAGGTCGTCACCGCTTCCGGCAAGGGCGGCGCCTCGCTCAACATCCTCTCGGGCCTGGTCGCGGGCAACTTCTCGGCCTTCTGGACGGGCCTGTGCATCCTGGGCCTCATGCTCGGAGCCTACCTCCTCGCGGGCCACGCCGCCATCGTCGGCCTGATGCCGGCCCAGTTCGCCTTCGCCGCCCCGATCTTCGCGTTCGGCCTCGTCGCCTTCGGCTTCCTCGGCATGGGCCCGGTCACCATCGCCGTCGACTCCTTCGGCCCCGTGACGGACAACGCCCAGTCCGTCTACGAGCTCTCGCAGATCGAGCGGCTGCCCGGCGTCGAGGCCGAGCTGGAGCGCGACTTCGGCTTCCGCCCCGACTTCGAGGGCGCCAAGCACCAGCTCGAGAAGGGCGACGGCGCCGGCAACACCTTCAAGGCCACCGCGAAGCCCGTGCTCATCGGCACGGCCGTCGTCGGCGCGACCACCATGGTGTTCGGCATCATCATGATGCTCCAAGGCCACTTCCGCTCGCTGGACCCGGCGTTCAACGTGCTCGAGCGCCTGTCGCTGGTCCACCCGGAGGCCCTGATGGGGCTGCTCATGGGCGGGGCCGTGATCTACTGGTTCACGGGCGCCTCCACCCAGGCCGTCGTGACCGGCGCCTACCGCGCGGTCGTCTACATCAAGGACAACCTGCGGCTCGGCGAGGGCGCGGCCTCGGTCGAATCCTCCAAGGAGGTGGTGCGCATCTGCACCGTCTACGCGCAGAAGGGCATGGTGAACATCTTCGTGGTCATCTTCTGCTTCTCGCTCGCGCTCGCGCTCTTCGACCCGTTCTTCTTCATCGGCTACCTCGTCGGCATGGCCTTCTTCGGCCTCTTCCAGGCCATCTTCATGGCGAACGCCGGCGGCGCCTGGGACAACGCCAAGAAGATCGTGGAGGTCGACCTCAAGGCCAAGGGCACCGACCTGCACGCCGCGACGGTCGTGGGCGACACGGTGGGCGACCCGTTCAAGGACACCTCGTCGGTCTCGCTCAACCCGGTCATCAAGTTCACCACGCTCTTCGGCCTGCTCGCCGTCGAGATCGCGGTCAAGATGCCGGCGGGGCCCCGCCTGCTCCTCGGCGCCGCCATCCTCGTGGTCGCCCTGGCCTTCGTCTACCGGAGCTTCTACGGGATGCGCATCCCGGCCGACGACCAGGCCGGCTGAGCCGGGCCGGCGCCGGGGTGCGAATAATCCCCCTAAGCCGGGGGCGACACCCCCGGCCGGCGGCTTGCGCCCGGCCCGCCCCCGGGCAGAATCCGGTCCGTGGCATGGCGACCCGGCTCTCCGGCCCGCCTGCCCGCCCTCAGTCAACCAGTCGCACCCGCTGTCCGACGCCCACCCGGGCGTCCGGCCGGCCTCCCTCCCTTTCCCGTTTTTCCAACCTCTCATGAAACCCAAGCAGACCCAACCGCCACGCCCGCTCCCCCTCCTCCGCCGCGCCTTCCTCTCCAGCCTCGACGCCGGGCAGGCGCGCGGCTGCCTCGAACAGAAGGAGTTCCTCCACCCGGCCTTGCGCACGCTTTTCCTCGTCCCCGAGGGCGAGTCCGCGATCCGCGTGACGGGTCCCTCCCTCCACGGCGACATGCTGCTCGCCTTCCAGGCGGACGGCGGCGCCCACGCCCTGACCGCGGATTTCCGGCAGGCGGACAAGGACGCGGCGGCCGAGCTGCTGGCCGGCCTCGGCGAGACGCTGCAGGAACGCCGGCTGCGCCGTCCGCGCCGCCGGCTGATGGGGCACGCCGTCGGGGGCTACCATGACAGCGTGGGGCACTTCCTCATCTGGAACGCCGGGATGCCGATGACCGAAGGACACGAGATCCTCGACGCCGCGATCGACGCGGCGCTAGGCCTGCGTTTCCGCGGCTTCGACGAGATCGGCCAGGCGATGCAGGCGCTGGAGTTCGACCGGCTGGCGCGCGTCGAGGGCGAGGACCTCTTCGGCGCCGACCGCGAGATCCCGGCGTTCCTGCGCCGCGGCATGCGGGCGGACCTGCGCGGCGCGGCCGCCGTGCGCGTGCTGCAGGACGACCGCCGGACGACGCTGGACCGCCGGGTCCAGACGCCGCCGGACGAGCAAGGCTGGTTCCTCCGCCTGCATCACCGCTGGGACGAGGAGCGCCGCCGGCACGTCATCGGCTGGGTCTCCGAGGGTCGCGGGACGCCGCGGCGGCGGCGGGCCGGCTAGGCGGGGGCGCCTCAGTCGACGGGGTGGCGCTGCATCTTCTCGCCCCAGGCGAAGAGGATCATCGAGGCCAGGAAGACGCCGTGGATGATGGCCTGCCAGAGGATGACCTTCTCGTGGTTGGCGGAGATCGGCTGGTCGGCCGCGGCCGCGGTGATGTCGATGAAGCTCTTGAGCAGGTGGATGGCGGAGATGCTGGCCAGGCTGCCCGCGAGCTTCACCTTGAGCGTGTTGGCGTTGATGTGGTCGAGCCAGTCCGGGCGGTCGCCGTTGTCGCCGAAATCGATGCGGCTCACGAACGTCACGTAGCCGCCGACCACCACCATGTTCACGAGGTTCGCCACCATCGAGATGTCGACGAGCGAGAGGATGCCGAGCATGATCGAGCTCTCCGTCGCGGCGGCGAAGCCCTGGAGGAGATGGATCAGTTCCTGCACGCTCTTCCAGGCGTAGGCGATGGCCGCGAAGATCAGCGCGACGTAGATCGGCGCCTGCACCCAGCGGCTGGCGAAGATGAAATATTCGAGCCCGTGCTCGAGCTTCCCGGCGATGCCGGCGTCCTTGGGATCCTGGGCCATGCCGCAAGGTTCGCGCTTCCGGGCGGCAGGTCAAGCCGCCGGCGGCGGCTCAGACCCCGGCGCTGGCGGCGGCCTCGCCGAGCGGGCCCGCGTCGGGATCCCGCAGGTAGGCATCGGCCTTGGCCGAGACGATCACGCCGTAGTTGATGGTCCCCAGCCAGCCGGACATGATGATACCCACGCTGCCGGCGTGGTAGAAGCCGCCGACCTGCCCGGGCAGGGCCATGGAGACCTTGAGCCCCTCGAACTTGGTGCCGAACGACGTGCCGCCGACGTGGCGGACGTAACGCTGGACGGTGCGCGGCGTGGCCGCCTCGGCGTGGTCGACCTTGGCGCGGATGTCGGGGATGAACTTCTCGAGCCCGCGGAAGGACTCCTCGATGACGCGCGCCTTGTGGGTCGCGTACTCGGCGTCGGCAAGCCCCGCCCAATCCTCGAACTTCTGGTTCACCGAGGTGACGATCGCGTAACGGGGGTGCCGCGTGTGCGGACGGGTGTCCGGGTAATAGACCGAGTAGGTGCGCGAGGTGGTGTGGAAGTCGACGAGCTCCCGGCTGGAGAACGGCTTGGCCTCGGAGGTGAAGACGAGGTCGCCGATGGGCGGGATGGTCTCGCCTTCGCGCACGCCCATGTAGACCTGGCAGGAGGAGGTGTTCACGCGGACGTTCCGGGCTTCCGCGAGGAACGCCTCCTCGAAGGCCGCCTCGCCGCCCATCTTCAGCACCGTGTCCTTGATGTTGGCGTTGGAGACGACCGTCGCGCAGGCGACCTCGGCCTCCTCGCCGAGCCGCGTGCCCCGGAGCTTGACGCCGACCACGCGGCGGCGGCCGGCGGCGTCCTTCTCGACCAGCACCCGCTCGACCAGCACGTTGCGACGGATGTCGACGCCGTTGGCCTTCATCTCCGCCGTCATGAGGTTGATCATCGTGTCGGTGCCGCCCTGGAAGATGAACACGCCCTTCGACATGAAGTTCGAGAAGACGATGCCGAAGGTGATCGCCGGGTCGTCGAGGGTGGAGCCGTTGGCGTAGGCGATCGGCTCGAGCAGCAGGCGCTGGACGTCGGGCCGGCCGGGGAAGAACTGCTCGAAGAGCTCGCGCGTGGTGCGCGGGTCGTTGTCGTAGTAGTTCATCGCGCGCAGGTGCGCGAAGAACGCCTCCACGGTCTCCGGCGCGAGGCGGAACCGCTCGATCAGGATGCGCGTGAAGTCGGCGCGGTCGAAGGTCGTGCGGACGTCGAAGTCCGGGTTGATGAAGCGGACGTCCTTGAGCTGGTGGATGCGGTCGGAGATGTCCTTCGTCCAGTAGCGCCGGGTGGACTTGATCATCCCGTGCGGGAAGCCGTGCAGCGAGATGTCGAACACGTGGCCGCCGGCGCGCTTGAAGTAGGTGGCCAGGCCGCCGAGCTGGTAATGGTGCTCCAGCAGGAGGACCTTGCGGCCGAACTTCGCGAGGTTGTTCGCGGCCGTCATCCCCCCGAGGCCGGCGCCGATGACGACGGCGTCGTAACGGGGGAGGAGCTGGTCGAACGGCGAAGGCATTGCGAGGGAGGATGAAGTAGGACGAAGCAAGGGTTGAGGGGAAGTCGAAAGCGGTCAAACCGCCCCGCCGCCTAGCGCCCCGCGACGACGAGCGACCAGCCGGCGCGCCCCTTGGCCAGGCGCACCTTGCGACCGAAGAGCCTCGACAGCGCGGCCGGCGTGAGGACCTCGCCGAGCGGGCCGGCGGCGAGCGCGGCCCCGTCCCGCAACAGCAGGGCGTGCGTGAACGTCGGGAGGATCTCCTCGACGTGGTGGGTCACGAAGACGATGGCGAGGCCCGGCGTGAGCTCCGGCAGGCGCCGCACCAGGGCGAGGAACTCCGCGCGCGCGACGGGGTCGAGGCCCGCGCAGGATTCGTCGAGGATCAGGAGCGCGGGCTCCGAGGCCAAGGCGCGGGCGATGAGCACGCGCTGGCGCTCGCCTTGCGAGAGATGTCCCCACGGCCGGGCGGCCAGCCGGCCGACCTTGAGGAGGCGCAACAGGCGGCGCGCCCGCGCGAGGACGGCCGGCGCCGGCCGGCGCCAGAGGTTGATGAGGCCGTCGACGCCGCCGGCCACGACGGCGAGCGCCGGCTCGGCGGGCGCGATCAGCGCGGCCACCGAGGGGCCGACGAGCCCGATGCGCCGGCGGAGCTCGCGCCAGTCGCTGCGGCCGAAGGTCTCGCCGAGGACCGCGAGCGAGCCGGAGGTCGGCGCGAAGTAACCGGTCAGCGCGGCGAGCAGCGACGATTTGCCGGAGCCGTTCGGCCCGAGGATGACCCAATGCTCGCCGGGCTCGACGCGCCAATCGAGGCCCCGGAGGATGACCTTGGCCTCCCGCGCGATGCGGAGGCGACGGACGGAGAGGATGGGAGCGGAGGCGGCCGGCACCCGGCCAGCATGGTCCGAATCCCCCGCGGCTTCCAAGCCGCAAAGGCGGCGGCCGATGCTTGCGCCCGGCGGGCGGCCCCGCTTAATCGGGGCATGCGCCCCGTCCGCCTGCTCCCATGCCTCCTGGCCCTGGGCCTGCTTGGCGCGGAGACGACGACGAGCCAGAAGGACCTCGACGACCTCGAGGCCCTCAAGGCCGACGTCCGCAAGCGCAACCCCGACCCGAGCACCCCGGCTCCGGCCGCGGCGGAGACCGGGACGATCAACGGCAAGACGATCCGCGTGCAGGTCATCCGTTCCGACCGCGAGAGCGCGGGCTTCGAGCTGGTGCTGGTGCTGGACGCGCCCGTACCGACCCCGGCGATCATCCGTGGCTCCGGGCATGCCGTCGGCGAGAAGCTCAGCTACGAGGGCGCCTTCGAGGGCGCCGCCAAGTTCGTGGGCGCCTACTACCCCTTCCTGAAATCCAACGCGCCCGCGCCCGTCGTCTTCGCCGCGCCGGTCGTCGCGTCGGCCGAGCCCGACCCGATCGTCTCCGACATGGACGAGCAGGCGCTGGAGACGGCGCCGGGCTTCAACGCGTTCACCCTGAGCAAGATCCTCTTCGCCGGCTTCGCGATCATCTCGATCGCGATGGTCGTCCTCCGGACCAAGGCCAAGATCGAGGAACGGGCCATCAAGCGCCATCGCAAGCGCTGAACCGGGACGGCCGATGCGACTCCCCCGCCTGCTCCTCGCCGTCGCGACCTCCGGCGCGCTGTCCGCGACCGCGGCGACCAACGCCGAGAAGGCGCGCGCGACGGCCGAGGCGATGAAGGCCGGCGGCGGTCCGGCCGGCTCCGCCACCGCCGGCGCCAAGGTCGTCAGCCCCGCCCCGCCCCGCGCCCCCGTCGACGATTTCCGGCCCACGCCCGCGGATGCGCCGCTCGTCGCCGGCGGGCTGACCCGCATCACCTGCCTATATCGCGGGACGGACCCTTACCATTATCAGCTGTGGTTGCCGGCGGACTACGCCGCCGCGCCGACCAAGGCGCGGCCGACGCTCTTCATCGCCGCGCCCGGCGGCAAGGCGACCCTGGGCAACATGGCGGACTGGGTCCAGCGGCATGGCTATGTCGCGGTGATGCTCGAGGAGTCGCGCAACGGGGACTGGGAGCCCACGGTCGGCAATTTCCTCGCGGCCCACGACGACGTCGTCAGACGGGTGCGCGTGGCGGAAGGCCGGAAGGTCGCCACCGGCATGTCGGGAGCCGCGCGCGCCTGCTCGGTGTTCGTCGGCCTGCGACCCGGTTTCGGCGGGCTGCTCTTCCAGGCCGCCGGCTACGCGCCCGTCGGCCCCACCGGCGCCTCGCCATTGCCCGGGATCAAGGTGCCCGCGATCGCCGCGACCTTCGGGGAGACGGATCCCAACTACGCGGAAGGCCCGCGCATGAAGCGCCTGTTCGGGGACCGGATGGAGTTGTTCGAGTTCCGCGGGGGACACCAATGGGCGCCGAAGGAGACGGTCGAGGAAGCCCTCGACTCGATCGACGCGCGCCTGCCGAAGTAGGCGGCGGGCGCACCCGAGGGTTGCCAAACGCCACCGGGGCGGCCATCCGTAGCGACCTGCCCATGCGCCTCCTCCCGAGCCTGCCCCTCCTCCTGGCCGCCGTCGCCGTCGCCGCCGACGCGGCGCCGAAGTTCGCCGATCCCAAGCCCCAGGCCTACCACCTCACCGCCCGCGCCAGCGAGATCGACCCGCGCTGCAAGGCGCATCCCGAGGTGGGTTTCCTGCTCGAGAAGGACGGCAAGCCGCAGGACGTGCAGCACGCCGACGTCGACACGCGCGTCGCGCCCCGCGGCCAGCTGGTCGTGTGGCTGATGGGCTACAGCCAGCCCCTCGCCGACAAGGTCAACGGCTACGGCCTCCACCATATCCAGGTGGCCTACGCCCGCGAATGGTTCGGCAAACTCAACACCGAGCCGGCCGACGACCCCCAGCACCTCGGCAACATCCGCCTCGAGGCCACCACCGGCGTCGACGCCAGCAAGGACATCGACATCCCCGTTCCCGACAGCATGAAGGAACGCGCCTTCCAGTTCGTGCGACACCTGGCCAAGACCCACCCGCAGGGCCGCTGGGACCAATTCCTCGCCAAGGATGGCCAGGGCCTCGACTGGGAGAAGGTCATCGTCTCCGGCGCATCCCACGGGGCGACGTCCTCCGCGCGCTTCGGCCTCGCGCAGAAGTGCGCCCGCATCGTCATGTTCTGCGGACCGCGGGACCAGCTCGACAACTGGCAGGGCCTGCCCTCCGCGACGCCCGCGAACCGCTTCTTCGGCTACAGCCACGTCCTCGACGGCGGCTGGTCCGGCGACCACTACCCGCGTTCCTGGCTGCTCCTCGGGCTGAACAAGTTCGGCCCGATCGTGAACACGGACGAGACGAAGGCACCCTTCGGCCACTCGCGCCGCCTGATCACGAAATACGACGTGAAGGGCGACGCCAACAAGGCGCACGGGTTCGTGCAGGTGAACAAGAACGCCCCGAAGGACGCCAACGGCAACTTCCTGCAGGAGGAGGTCTGGCGCTACCTGTTCACCTCGCCGGTGGACGAGGTCGGCCAGCCGGTCCCGGCCGAGCCCGAGACCCGGATGGACCTCCGCGGCGCCAGCAAGAAGAAGTAAGTCCCGTCACCGACGGCTTGCCCTCCCCTCCCGCCCCCCGTTGGATGGGGCTCTCCTCCCGTGGCCATCCGCATCGACCTCCTCACGCTCTTCCCCGGCATGGCCGACGGCTTCCTCCAGGAATCGGTCATCGGCAAGGCCATGGACAAGGGTCTGATCCAGTTCAAGGCGCACGATATCCGGAGCTACTCCAAGGATAAGCACCGCAAGGTGGACGACATGCCGTACGGCGGGGGGCCAGGGATGCTGATGACCTGCCAGCCGCTCTTCGACGCGGTCGATGCCCTGGCCACCCCGGGTTGCGAGGTCATCTACCTCTGCCCTGACGGCGAGCAACTGACCAACCCTTTGGCCCGGGAATTAGCCAAAAAAGAGCACTTAATCCTCGTTTCCGGGCACTACGAGGGCATCGACCAGCGCTTCCGGGACCGCAAAGTGACCCGGGAGATCTCCATCGGGGACTATGTCCTGACGAACGGCACCCTCCCCGCCTGCGTCCTGGTCGATTGCCTTGGCCGGCAAATCCCGGGAGTCCTCGGGGAGGAAAACTCCTTGACGGGGGACAGCTACAACGGCAAGTTGCTCGCCTTTCCGCAGTTCACCCGACCCGCCGTTTACGATGGTCTCGAGGTGCCCCCGGTCCTCCTTGGAGGAAATCACGCCGAAATCGACAAATGGCGCCGGGAAAGGCAAATCGAGAAGACTCAGCAACGCAGACCGGACCTACTGGAAGACCAAGCACCCAAGCCATGAGCAACCATCCCCTCATCCAATTCGCCACCCAGAGCCAGCTGAAGACCAGCCGTGGCGACGACTCCTTCAAGGTCGGTGACGGCGTCAAAGTCTCCACCAAGGTCCGCGAAGGCGACAAGGAGCGCACCCAGCTCTTCTCCGGCATCGTGATCCAGCGCAAGGGCGGCGGTATCCACGAGACCTTCACCGTCCGCCGCGTCTCCTTCGGCGAAGGCGTCGAGCGCACCTTCCCGGTCCACTCCCCGAACATCGAGAAGATCGAGGTTGAACGCGTTTCCCAGGTCATGCGCGCCCGCCTCTTCTACCTGCGCGATCGCCAGGGCAAGTCGGCCACCAAGGTTAAGGAAAAGCGCTTCGAGCCTTCCGAAGTCGCCGCCAAGTAAGACCGTCCGGCAGCCCTCCGAAAACCCCGCCCCTTGGCGGGGTTTTTTGTGCTATTCCCCCCGGGGCCGGCATCACGAATAATGATTACATACGGTAAATAGCTGATGGTAAGCGGCTTATTTCCAGCATTAGCCACCCGCCGCCTGCCGATTGGGCATAAATTCGTCCGAATCACGCCGGGGAATGCTTGACTCGCCCCAGCCCTCCTGCGTCTTTCCACCTTCCTCATTTTCCAACCAACATGCTACGCATCCGCCTCCAACGCTTCGGCACCAAGAACGAGCCCACCTACCGCCTCGTCGTCGCCGAACAGAGCATCCGCCGCGACGGTCGCTTCGTCGAAGTCCTCGGCAACTACAACCCGGCCGCCCGCGGCAAGGCCAACCCTCTCAGCATCAATGTCGAGCGCGTCGATCACTGGATCAAGCTCGGCGCCCAGCCCTCGGACACCGCGAAGTCGCTCGTGAAGCGCGCGCGCGCGGCCGCCCCGGCCAAGGCCTGAAGCTAGATCCACACGGCGGAAACGCCCCACCCTGACGACGTCACACCCTGCCCTCCGGCAGGGTGTTTCGTTTGGCGCGGTCGCCGGCGGGCGGACCTCAGTTGATCTTCGTCCAACCGCCCTGGCCATCCTTCTCGAGCCGTCGGAAGCCCGCCCGGGCCAGGCGCTCGTCGCTCACCGACTGCTTCATCGCGCCCTCGCCGTAGCGGATGGTCAGCGAGGGGGACTCCAGCACGCGGCGGCAGGGCTCACCGGTCGCCGGGTGGCAGGTGAAGTCGGGGGCTTCGGCCGGGAGGTCGACCTCGAACTCCTCGCCCTCGGTGCCGTCGGCCTTCAGCACGATGTAACGTCGCAGCGGCATCGGTTCACTTCTTGGAGGCGCGGGGGTCGAAGGCGTCGCGCAGGCCGTCGCCGACGAAGTTGAGCGAGAGCAGGGTGAGCGCGAAGACCACCGAGGGCGCGACCAGCAACCACGGACACTCCTCCATGATGTCGGCGCCGTCCTTGATCATCAGCCCCCAGGAGGTCATCGGTGCCTGGACGCCCAACCCGAGGAAGCTGACGAAGGCCTCGAGCATCATCACGCCGGGCACGGTCAGGGTGGCGTAGATCGCGATGATGCCCGCGAGGTTGGGCAGGTAGTGGTGGGTGAAGACGCCGACCTTCGACTGGCCGAGGGCGACCGACACCTCGACGAACTGCCGGTTCTTGAGGGAGACCGTCTCGGTGCAGATGATGCGCGACATCGTCAGCCAGGAGACGCCGCCGACCGCCAGGAAGATCATCCAGATGTTCTGGCCGAAGACCACCATGCAGAGGATGACGATGAGCGTGAGCGGCAAGGTGCTGAGGATGTCCACCGTGCGCATCATGGCCCGCTCGACGAGGCCGCCCGCCTGACCGGCCACGACGCCGTAGAGCACGCCGAAGGCCAGCGCGACGACGGTGGCCACGAGGCCCACGCCGAGCGAGACCGCCCCGCCCTGCAGCAGGCGCGAGAGCACGTCGCGACCGAGGATGTCCGTGCCGAGCCAATGGCCGGCGCAGGGGCCGACGGCGCCGAGGGCCAGGTCCTGTTTCTGGTAGGGATACGGCGCGATCCACGGCGACAGCACGCAGGCGACGGCGATCGCGACGAGGAACCAGCCGGCGAACACGGCGGCGCGGTCCTTGCGGAAACGCTGCCAGCCCGTCTCGGTCGGGCCGAGGGCGGTCGGGGCGCTCATCGGTCGGCGCCGCGCGCGACGCGCGGGTCCAGGGCGGCCTTGGCCAGGTCCGCCACGAGGTTGAGGACGAGCAGGGCCGCGGCGTAGACCAAGGTCGTGCCGAGGATCAACGTGAAGTCGCGGTTGATGATCGAGGAGACGAAGAGCCGGCCGAGGCCGGGCACGTCGAAGAGCGACTCGACCACGAAGGAGCCGGAGACGAGGCCGGCGGCGGCGGGCCCGAGGTAGGTCACGACCGGGAGGATGCCGTTGCGCAGCGCATGCACGAACCACACGCGCCCCTCCGGCAACCCCTTCGCGCGGGCGGTGCGCACGTAATCCTGGTTGCCGGCCTCGATGACCTTGCCGCGCGTGAGGCGGGCCAGCGGGGCCGCCGTGACGAGGCCCAGCGTCAGCGCCGGCAGCACGAAGTGGATCGGCGACCCCCACCCGCAGGGCGGGAACCACCCGAGGCCGAGCGCGAAGACCAGCGCGAAGAGCGGGCCCAGCACGAAGGAAGGCACGCAGATGCCCAGCAACGTGAAGCCCATGGGCACGCGGTCCAGCCACGTGTTGGGGCGCGAGGCGGCGAGCACCCCGACGGGGATGCCGATGAGGATCGCGAGCAGGAGCGCCGCGAGGCCGAGCTGCACGGAGACCGGGATGCGCGACCCGATGATCTCGTTGACCGACCAACCGGGGTATTTCAGCGAGGGCCCGAGGTCGCCCCGGCAGAGGTTGCCGACATACGTGACGAGCTGCCGGTGGAGCGGCTGGTCGAGTCCGTAATATTCCTCGAGCCGCTTCTTCACCTCGGGCGGCATCCGCCGGTCCTTCTCGAACGGGCCGCCGGGCACGGCGTGGGCGAGGAAGAAGGTCGCCACCACGACGATCAGGAGGACCGGGAGCATCTCGGCCAGGCGCGTGAAGAGGTAGCCGTAACGCATCGGGGGCGAGGCCAGCGTGCGGTGGGGGCGGCGGCTGGCAAGCCTGCGGAACTCAGTTCCCCGCGGCGGCCTTCACCTTCTTCTCCAGTTCCTCGGTCGTGGGCGGCGGCGGCAAGCCGCGGGCGTCGGTGCGCGTCCAACCCATCTTGTTGGAAACCTCCTCGAACTCCTTCGGGCGCAGCTTGCCCTCGCCCTTGAGGCGGGCCTGCCGCTCGGCCGCGTCGGCCTCCATCAGGCGATCGGACTCGGCCTGACGGCGACGATCATCGAGGATCGCGCACCCGGCGAGACCGAGGACCGCGAGCAGGAGGAGGGCGGGCGCGACTCTCATGCCGGCAGTCTACTCGGCGAGGTGGACGGGGCTCAAGCGCGTACACGCGTCGAGCCGGCCGGGAAAACGCCGCCGGTGGCGGGCGATGCCCGCGTAGACCGCGTCGCGCAGAGCCGGCGGACAGAGGAAACCCACCCGGGCCACCCAGGCCCAACCTCCGCCCAGCCGTTGCAACAGCGTGAGGACGGCGGTGGAACGGACGAGTCGCCGGGCACCCAGCCAGACCACCAAGGTCCCGGGGTCGCCACCGGGCGGCTCCCCGGCGATGCGGCCGACCTCGCCGCGTCCCGGGGCGAAGATCATCCGGCCTTCCGGGTCGCGGCGGGCGAACCAGGCCGCGGTGGCGTTGCACATCGCGCAGTCCCCATCGATCAGGACGATGCAGGGCACCGGGTTCATCCTGTGGATGCTACCCCCGCACCACCCCGGTTAAAGGGCAAAACCGGGGTTCGGACGACGGCCTGAAACGCCGGGCGGAAAGCGCTTGTCATGGCCCCTTCGGACTGCCAAGTATGCCCTTCCTGCCCGTCGGAAGGGTATCCAAGTGGCTAAAGGTCGGGGACTGTAAATCCTCTCAGCTTCGCTGTTCGTGGGTTCGAATCCCACCCCTTCCACCAGCAGGACAAAGCCAACCCCCTCCGGGGGTGGCCTCTTGTCGGCGGAAAACCCTTAAATCCGCGTTGACTACCGGGGGTGCCCACGGCTTCCCTAATCCCTCACATGGCCAACATCAAAGCTAACCAGAAGAGCATCCGCCAGACCGCGCGTCGTGCCGAGCACAACAAGTCCGTCCGCACCCGCCTCAAGACCCTGGTGAAGGATTTCACCGCCGAAGCCAAGCAGGCCACCGCCTCCCTGGTCGCCTCGGCCGCCGACAAGGCCGCCAAGTCGGGCGTGATCCATCGCAACAAGGCGAACCGCCTCAAGGCCCGCCTCGCGAAGAAGCTCGCCGCCGCCAAGAAGTGATGCCGCCGCGGCGCTTCACCGACCCCGTCGCCTAGGCGCCGGGGTTTTTTTGTTCCCGGAACATGGACGTCCCCGCCTCGATCGGCTTCCCCATCGGCCTGCTGGCCGAGGAGCCGGTGCGCGTGGACGTCCTGGCCACCGGTCCCGGGTGGGTCGCCTTGGATAAGCCGGCCGGGGTCGCCTTCGACGATCACCCTTGGCAGCAGAACGCCCCCACCCTGCTCGGCGGCCTCCGCGTGCAGCTCGAGCAAGGCAAGCCGGAGATCGTCCGGCTGGGCCTCAAGGAACCGGGCGCGGTGTTCGGCCCCGAACCCGAGACCGCGGGGATCGCGCTGCTCGCCGACCGGACGACCGTCCTCGCGGCCTGGCGGGAGGCCCTCGGTTCCGGCGCCTTCGTCTTCCGCTTCGAGTTCATCGCGCGCACGGAGGACGCGCCGGAGGAAGGCGGGCTCTGCGACCTGCCCCTGGCCATGGACGACGCGGAACGCCGCGCGGTGGTCTCGCATAAGCACGGGAAGCTCGCGACGACGCGCTTCGAGGCGGGCCGCGCCGCCGGCCGCTGGCGCATCTGGACGGCGCATACGCCGTTCCACCGCCGCGACCAGATCCGCGTCCACGCCGCCGAGGCCGGGTTGCGCCTCGCCGGCGAGCTCAAGTACGGCCGCTCCGGGCGCGTGACGCTCACGGACACCACCCGCAAAGGCCGGCTGAACAAAGGCGAGGACAAGCCGTTGCATCGCGGGCTCCTGCTCCGCCTGGCGGAGGTCGAGGGCGTGGTCGCGGGCGAGCGGATCAAGCTCGTCGCGCCGCGGCCCGACGACTTCGCGACCGTGGTGAAGCGCCTGTCGAAGGGGCTCTGATCAATCGCGCGGGAACGGGAGCCGGAAACGGTCCGTCGTGCGCGCGTAGCCGTCCGGGCTGTGCATCCGTCCGATCGGGGCGTACGCGGCGTAGTCCACCTTCCAGGTCGCCGGATCGGCGACGCCCGCGCGGACATGCGCGAGGAGGATCTCGACGACGAAGAGCCGGTTCTCGCCGTAGCGACGGTGATCGAGGAAGCGGCACTCGAGGGCGACCGGGCATTCGGCCAGGAGCGGCGCGCGCACGCGCTCGGCCGGGCGGGTCGCGAAGCCGCCCCGCTCGATCTCGCTCTCGCCGGGCGGCAGGGCGCGCGCGCACGCGACCATGCGGGCGGCCAGCGGCTCGTCGCAGAGGTGGATCACGCAATCGCCCGTCGCGAGCAGGTTCGCCGCCGTGTCCTTCATCGTCCCGTCGTCGCGGTCGGCGGGCGCGAAGCCGGCGATGGGCGGCTCGGTCCCGAGGACGTTGAAGAAGGAGAACGGCGCGGCGTTGGTCCGGCCAGCGGTATCGACGGTCGTGACCAGGGCGATCGGCCGCGGCACGACCAAGCCGGCGAGCAGCCGGTAGGCGCGCTCCCCGGGATGCGCGGCGACGTCGAAGCGGTCGGTCATGGGGCGGGCGGGGCGTCCTCGCCCGCATGCGAGGCCAGGGCGGCGCGCCGCGCGGCGTCCTGGCGGTAGGACAGCCAAAGATACAGACCCACGCCCACGCAGATGCAGGCGTCGGCGACGTTGAACGCGGGAAAGCGGTAATACGGCAGATGCACGTCGATGAAGTCGACCACATGGTCGCCGAAGACCCGATCGCGGACGTTGCCGAGGGTCCCGCCGACGAACAGCCCGAAGGCGAGCTGGCCGCCCCGCAGCTCGCGCAGGAGCGGCTGGCGCCAATGCCAGACGAAGCCGAGGACCGCGAGCGCGAGCAGGACGAGGAACGGGCGGACGTCGTGCTCGGAGCCGAGGCCCCAGGCCGCGCCCTTGTTGCCCACATGGACGATCCACAGGCGCGGCAAGAGCTGCCACGGACCTGTGCCGTCGGCGTCCGGGAAGTAGGTGTTGAACGGCAGGTGGCGGGCGACGAGCGCCTTGGTCCAGACATCGGCGACCAACGCCGCCACGGCGACGCCCCAGAACGTCAGGTACGGACGGAACCGGGAGCCCATGGGGGACTCAGGAGTCGCTCGGGTCGTCCTCGCCGCCGCCGCCCCCGGTGCCGAAGCCGACCTCGTCGCCGTGCTCGCCGAGCGGGTTGCCGCCGCGGCGGCGGTGCGCGCGACGGTTGCGCTCGAGCTCCTTCTGGCCCTCGAGGGAATAGCGGGTGAACGGGACCGCCATCAGGCGGGCATGCGGGATCGGCTTGCCGGTGATCTCGCAGACGCCGTAGCCGCCCTTCTTCATGCGCTCGATGGCATCGGCGATCTCCTTCAGCGCCTCCTGCTCGTTGGAGATGAGGGAGAGGGCGAAGTCGCGGTCGGCCGTGTCGGTGCCGGCGTCGGCAAGGTGCTGGGAGTAGCCGGAAAGGTCACCCGCGTCGTCCTTGCCGGACTTCTTGAGGGCGGCCTCGGAGTGGAAAGCGAGGCCCTTCTGGAGGGCGTCGCGCATGTTGACCAGCAGGCTGTAATAGCGGCGGAAGCGCTCCGGCACCTGCTTGGATTCGTCGCCCGAGGTGGAACCCTTGCGGAACGGGTTGGTGCCGAGCAGGTCGGCGATCGAGGCCGCGGCCACGTTATGGGTGCGGTGGTCTTCCGAGCGGGCGGCGGCCGCCGCCTTCTCGCGGGCCTTGCGCTCCTCGTCGGGAACCCAGAGGTTGAGCTTCACGCCCTTCTTCTTGCGGCTGGCGAGGTAGGCCTGGACCTCGGCGACGGTGTAGAACTGGAGCTTCGGCCGGGGCGGGGCCTCGGTGGCGGCTTCCTGATGGTGGTCCTTGCGGTGCGTCTCGAGCACCCGCTTCTGCGCGTCGTGGTCGACCTTGGACACCTTGCCGGCCTTGCCGCCCTTGGCGGCCTCGGGCTTGCCCTTGCCGTTCTTCGGCTCCTTGACGACATCCGGGAGCGGCTTGGTCCCTTTCACCGGCATCTTGCCCTTGGGGGAGGAGACGACCGGCTTCACCGGAGCGGTCTTGCCCTTCGCCGCGACGGGAGCCTTCCCTGCGGGCTTGACGGGCTTCGCCGCGACCTTCGCCGCCGGCTTCTTCGCCGGACTCGGCTTGGCCGCGGTCTTGGCGGCGGGTTTCTTCTTGGGAGCGGGCTTCTTGGGCATGGGAAATCAGGGTTGGGGGTATTTGGCGAGGAGCGCGGCGCGGCACCTAGGAGATACCATACCGAATTTGCCGGCGTCCACAAGCGCCGGGACCCATCTCCAGGAACGGGGGCAGCGGACGCCGCCCGCCTTGTCGACCTGGCAGGCCAGCGGGGCGCCCGGGGTCGGGACGAAGGAGACCGCGGAGACGATCCAAAGCTCGGCGAGGGCGTCGCCCAGGCCGGCGAGCAGGCGATAGTCGGCGTCCGCCGGATCGCCGGAGACGACGACCGCGGCTTCGAGGGACTGACCGAGCTTCTTCTCCTGACGCAGCTTCTCCAACGGGACGTTGACCAGGGCCGCGAGGACCTGCACGCGCGCGAAGGCCGCATGGGCGGCGAGCCCGGCCTCGTCCTCCCACGCCGCGTCCGGGGCGGGCCAATCCTGCAGGTGGATGGAAGGGGCGGCGGTGTACTCGGCCTTCGCCACGAGGTGCGACCACGCCTCGTCGGCGGTGAACGGCACGAACGGCGCGATGACGCGGAGGTAGGCGCGCAGGATCAGGTCGAGCGCGGTCTGCGTGGAGCGCCGCAGCGGGTCGGCGGGCGCCAAGGTGTAGAGGCGGTCCTTGACGATGTTATGGTAGGTCGAGGAGAGCGTGCCCGTGGTGAAGTTCGCGAGGGCGGCCGCGGCGCGGTGGAACTCGTTGCGCTCGCAGGCGTCGGTGACCTCGCGCACGAGGCGGGCCGTCTCGACGAGCGCCCAGCGGTCGATGGCCGAGAGCCGCGCCACCGGGACGGCGTCCTTGGCCGGGTCGAAGTCGAAGAGGTTGCCCAGCTGGTAGCGCAGCGAGTTGCGCATGCCGCGGTACTGGTTGGACACATGCTCGAAGATCGCGTCGGACAGGGGGATGTCGGACTGGTAGTTCTCCGAGGCCACCCAGAGCCGGATGATGTCGGCCCCGTACTTCTTGACGTAGTCGTCGGCGGTCTGCGGCTTGCCGTCGGACTTCGAGATCTTCTGGCGCTTCTCGTTCACCACGAAACCGTGGGTCAGGACCGCGCGGTAGGGCGCGGCGCCCTTGACGGCGACGGCGGTCCAGAGGGAGGACTGGAACCAGCCGCGATGCTGGTCGGAACCCTCGAGGTAGAGGTCGGCCGGCCAGTGCAGGTCCTTATGCTTGGCGCAGACGGCGAGGTGGCTCGAACCGGAGTCGATCCAAACGTCCAGGGTGTCGGTGCCCTTGCGGAGGTCCTTCGGCCAGTCGGCCGGGACGGGCGCGCCGCGCAGGACCTCTTCGACGGGGGTGGCCCACCACCAATCCCCGCCGTGGAGGCCGACCTGCTTGGCGACGTGGCGGACGACGCCGGCGTCGAGGTAGGATTCGCCGGTGGACGGCGAGGTGAAGGCGGGGATCGGCACGCCCCAGGCGCGCTGCCGCGAGATGCACCAATCCGGGCGGCCTTCGAGCGCCCCGCGGATGCGGCTTTCGCCGGAGGCCGGGATCCACTGGACGTCGCCGACGGCCTTGAGGGCGCGCTGCCGGAGGTCACCGCGGTCGAGGCCGACGAACCACTGGTCCATGGCCCGGAAGATCAAGGGGGTCTTGGAGCGCCAGCAATGCGGGTAGGAATGGGTGAGGCCCTCGGCCTTGAGCAAGGCGCCCGCGGCCTTGAGCAACTCGAGGACGGCGAGGTTCGCCGGGTTCTTGCCGTCGGTCTCCAGGACCGTCACGCCCACGAGCGCCGCGGGCACGCGGCCGTCGTCGGCGTAGGTGCCGTCGTTGCGGACCGGGCAATACGGCTCGAGGCCGTACTTGTTGCCCGTCTGGAAGTCCTCGACGCCGTGGCCCGGGGCGGTGTGCACGCAACCCGTGCCGGTGTCGGTGGTCACGTAGTCGGCGAGCACGACCGGCGCGGAGCGGTCGATGAAGGGGTGGCGGGCCCCGAGGCCCTCGAGGGCGCGGCCGGCCGCGCGGAAGCCGTCGACGGCCCCCTCGAGCCCGCAGGCGGCGACGAAGGCCTCGCGCCGGGCGGCGGCCACGAGGTAGGAGCGCCCGCCGTGGCGGACTTCCACGTATTCAAGTTCCGGATGCACCGCGATGGCGAGGTTCGCCGGCAGCGTCCAGGGCGTGGTCGTCCAGATGACGACCGAGAGCGGGTGCGCCGGGGCGAGGCCCTTCGCGGCCGGCGCCGGGACCGGGAAGGCGACCCAGACGGCGGTGGAGCGTTTTTCCCGGTACTCGGTCTCGAACTCGGCCAGCGCGGTCTCGCAAGGGATGGACCAATAGACCGGCTTCTGGGAGCGGTACACCAAACCCTGGTCGATGAAGCTCGCGAACCCGCCGAGAATCTCGGCCTCGTAGGCCGGATCCATGGTGCGGTATTCGGACCGCCAATCGGCGAGGATGCCGAGGCGCTTGAACTGGCCCCGCTGCTTCTCGATGTAGCCGGCGGAGAACTTCGCGCAGGCCTGGCGGATCCCCAGGGCGTCGAGCGGCTGCTTGGCCGCCTGCAGCTCCTTCATGACCTTGTGCTCGATCGGCAGGCCATGGCAGTCCCAGCCGGGGACGTAGGGCGTGCGGAAGCCGCGCATGGACTTGTACCGCAGGATGGCGTCCTTGAGCAGTTTGTTCAGGGCCGTGCCGATGTGGACGTCGCCGTTGGTGAACGGCGGGCCGTCGTGCAGGACGAAGGCGGGCTTGCCGGCGGCGCGGGCCTGGATGGCTTCGTAGAGGCCGAGTCGCTCCCAGTGGGCGATCCGGACCGGCTCGCGTTCGGCCAGGCCGGCCCGCATGGGGAAGTCGGTCACCGGCAGGTTGAGGGTATCCTTGAGCTCTTCGGCCATGATTACGTTTGGGCAGGGGCGAGGGGCGCGGGCGCCCTTCGGGGCGGAGAAAGTGAACGGGACGGGGGATGAGGCAAGGGCGGAGATGCGGGACGAGGTGTTTCCCGCCCTCCCCGCCCGCGGGCGGGATTGACAGGTCCCGAGGGAAGCCCACCAATAAGCCTCCTGCCATGGACAACCTGAAGCCCAAGCTCGTCACCACCCGGGGTGCCATCATCGACGTGGTCCTGACGGTCATCTTCTTCGTCTGGATGACGACCGTGCTCAAGAAGCACGTGCCGTGGGTCGAAGCCGGCGAGACCGCGGTGCTCCTCGGCGCCGCCTACTGCTCCCTCTGCCTCTCCGGCGTCCTCTGGATGGCCCTGAGCCTGTTCCGCGTCACCCTCGCCGACCAGATGCTCCCGAAGTCGCCCGACCAGCGCTGAACGCGTCCCCTCGCGCTTCCGGAGGCCGGCTTCACCGCCGGCCTTCTGCTTTGGCGGGCGGCGCGGCCAAGGCGGCCTCGACCTCGGCGGCGAGCGCGCGCGCCGCATCCCGCTCCCGCAGGAACTCCGTCCAGCGTTCGGCGAGCTCCTCGGGCGAAGCCTTCTCGAACCGTTCCAACCAAGCCCCGAAGGTGCGCCAGGCGTTCGCATGGACGGGGTTCTGCCGGAGGATCTCGCGGCGCACGACGGCCAGGCGATCCCGCATCGACTCGGTCACGGCGGGCAAGGCGCGCTGGCGGACCAGCGCGGGACCGTCGAGCAACGCATCACCCTGCCCCAGGTCGAAGACGAATCGCGCCAGCTCGTCCAAGGCCTGGCCGGACTCGCGCAGGCCCAGGCTCACCGGCTTGCGTTGCACCAGCAGCTGGGCGCGCGCCGCCTGCCACTCGACTTCCTTGAGCGCGGCGGTCGAGCCGCCGGCGACGTGACGCGCGAGCAAGGCCGCGCCTTCCCGCGGATGGGCGGCGCGCAACGCGCGCCAGAAGAGGAAGGCCTCGCGCTCCGACGCGCGACCGGCGCGGAGGTCGGCCAGCGCCGCGGGCGGTTCGCGCAAGCCGTCGCGATACCAGAGGTCGACCAAGGCGGGCCGCAGCAGCGCGAGGGTCTCGGCGGCGAGCGCCTGGGTGAGCCAAGGCTCGGGTTCGCCGGCCGACCCGCCCGCGAGCAAGGCGCAGCGTCGCAACCACGCGCGGACGGCGGCTTCCGCGGCGCGCCCCGGGGCGGTCTCCGCCGCGCCGAGGCGCAACGAGACGAGGACCTGCCCGGCGAGGAGGCGCACGTCGACGTCGCCCAGCCGGGGCAGGTCGACGATTTCCACGCGCGCCTTGGGCGGGGGCAAGGGGGCGAGCCCGTAGGCGAACTCCAGGTGACGCTCGAAGGCCGCGAAGTGCGCCGCGACGAAGCTGACCTCCGCGAGCCGCTCGCCGACGACGACCGCGAAACGCGTGTCGTTGAGGAAGACGCGCGGCTCGGCGGCCGCCGGCGCCGCGGGCGGGGCGACCTCGGGCGTGGCCGCCGCCAGGCACGCGCAGGTGGCCAGGGCGCTCCACATCCTCAGGCGCCGGTGAAGTGTCCTTCGTCGAGCTCGACGGTCTCGCCGCCGGAAAGGTGGATCGGCTCGCCCAGCGGGGACTGGTCGTTCTTCCAGACCTCGACGGTCGCGGGGGCGTCGGGCTGCGGGCAGACCCACTGCCAGCGGCCGATCCCGAGGAAGTTCATCGGGATGCCCTGATCCGCGCTGAGCCCCGGGCCGCTGCCGCGGACGAAAGGCTTGTTGCCGATGCCGATCATCAGGTTGATCACGAGGGCGGTGCCGTCGGCGGTCACTATCGGCGCCGGCGCGGGCGCGGCCTCCGCGTCCGCCGGCGCGGACTCGGTCGCGTCTGCCTCCTCGGCTTCGTCCACCTCCTCGTCTTCGGCGGCATCCCTGATCGGAGCCACGGGCGGGGCGCCGGGCCGGTCGCGCAAGAGCTGGAGTTCGCCACCCAAGGCTTCGAGGCGTTCCTCGAGCTTGTCCGCGGCCTGGGCCGCCTTCTGGGTCGCCTTCTTGAGTTCATCGCGCACGGCCTTGAGGTCGTCGGCGCTCACGGCCGGCGCGGCCGACTTGAGGTCGGCCAGCGCCTCGGCCGTCTCCTCCGTGGTGGCGAGGCCGCTGCGGACCGTCTCGGCGAGGGCATCCAGTTTGGCGCCCAGTTCGTCGGTGGCCTCCTTGGCTTCGGCGCCGACGGCGGCGGAACGCTGCGCGACGGCGACCTTCTTCTCCAGCTCGGCCACGGCGGCCTTGAGGGCGTTGATCTCGGTCGAAGCGCGCTGGGCGACGGCCGCGGCGGCGGCCTCGGCCTGCCGGCGGACATCGAGCTCGACCTCGCTGATGCGACGGTTGGCGGCTTCGGCGCCAGCGCGGGCGTCATCGCGCAGGCGATCGATCTCCGCGGCCAGCGCGGCGCGCAGGCGGGCCTGCTCGGCGAGGCGCTCGGCCTTGCCGCCGCCGTCCTGCAGCACGGGGATGACGACGATCAAGGAGGCGCCGAGGATGCCGAACACCGCGAGGAAGGCCTGGAAGCCGTCCTTCGGGTCGAGCCCGAGGCAGAGCACGCCGAGCACGGCGATGAAGTCGGCGGCTACGAGGAACCATTTTTCCTGGAGCAGTTTCTGGAGGTCGCGGTTCATGGGGATGGGGGTAAGCGGGGAGGGTCTCAGCGGGGGCGCTCGACGAAGCCGACCTTGCGGTGGACCTTGGAGAGCGTGCGGAAGGCGGTGGCCTGCGCGGACTCGGCGCCGGCCTTGAGGATGCGCGCGAGCTCCTCGCGGTCCTTGATCAACTCGTCGTAGCGCACGCGGACGGGGTCGAGGGTGGCGATGACGGCGTCGGCGACGGCCTTCTTGAAGTCACCGTAGCCCTTGCCGGCGAACTCGGCCTCGAGGCCGGCGATGTCGCGTCCCGTGCAGCCCGCCATGATCGTCAGGAGGTTGCGGATGCCCGGCTTGTCGTCGGCGGCGCGGACCTCGGCGCCGGAATCCGTGACGGACGACATGACCTTCCGGCGGATCTCCTCCGGCCGGTCGGTGACGTAGACCGTGCCCGCCTGGTTGGGGTCCGACTTCGACATCTTGGCCGTCGGGTCCTGCAAGGACATGATCCGGGAGCCGACCTTGGAGATGAAGGGGGCCGGCAGCTTGAAGGTCTCCGAGTAACGGTGGTTGAACTTTTCGGCGAGGTCGCGGGCTAGTTCCAGGTGCTGCTTCTGGTCGTCGCCCACGGGCACGAGGTCGGCGTTGTAGAGCAGGATGTCCGCCGCCATGAGCACGGGGTAGAAAAGCAGGCCGGCGTCCACCGACTGCTGCTTGCGCGATTTGTCCTTGAATTGGGTCATGCGCTCGAGCTGCCCGAGCGGGCAGAGGCAGCCGAGCACCCAGGCCAGCTCGGTGTGCCCCAGGACGTGGGATTGGACGAAAAGGCGGCTCCGGGCCGGGTCGAGGCCACAGGCCACGTATTGGGCCAGGCAGGAATAGGTGTTCTCGCGCAGCTGGGCGGGGACGGTGGGGACCGTGATGGCGTGCTGGTCGACGATGCCGAAATAGCACTCGTGGTCATCCTGCATCCGCCCCCAGTTGAGGACCGCCCCGAGATAATTACCCAGGTGGAGACGGCCCGTCGGCTGGGCGCAGGTCAGGACCACGGGCTTGGCGGGCTTTTTATCGGTCGTTTCGCTCATTCCGGTCCGCCCAGCGTGGCGGGCGGCCGCCCGGGCATCAAGCGGATTGGACGAGCGGTGACGCTTGAAATCGGGACCGCACCCGCCTACATAGGCCGGCACCCATCTTTCCCTGCCCATGCTCCTCGCCCAAACCTCGCCCACCGCCGCCCCCGCCCTCAAGGCCACCGTCGCCCAGGAGGCCAACCTCATCCTCGGCGCCCTCGGCTGGATCGCCGCCGCCGTCCTCGTCGGCTGGGTCGCCAAACGGCTGCTCGGCTGGATCGCCACCAAGTTCGAATCCAGCCCCATCGCCCGGGCCGCGGTCGCGGCGGTCGGCAAGTCCCTGCAGGTCCTGATCCCGGCCTACACCATCTTCTGGTTCAACCACCTGAACCCGGGGCTCATCCCGGACAACTACGACAAGGCCGCGTCCATCGCCATCGAGCTCATCCTGTCCCTGGCCCACACCGCCACGGTCTTCCACCTCGTCTCGATCCCGATCGCCTGGGGGCAGAAGATCGCCGACGAGACCGAGAACAAGCTCGACGACGTGCTGGTGCCCATGATCTCCACCGTGATCAAGCTGGCCGTCGTCCTGGTCGGCGGCGTCAAGGCCATCTCGATCGTCGACGCGGACACCTCGAAGTCGATCCTCGGCCTGCTGGCGGCGGGCGGCATCGGCATCGCCTTCGCCTCACAGGACACCCTGAAGAACATCTTCGGCGCGGTCATGCTCATCGTCGACCAACCCTTCACCCTCGGCGACCTGATCAACACCGGCGCCCATGAAGGCCGCGTCGAGTCGCTCGGCCTGCGCTCCACGACGCTCATCCTCGTCGACGGCCAGCGCCTCGCCATCCCGAACAGCGACCTGGCCAACCGCGCGATCGTCAACATCACGCGCCGCGAGTTCATCCGCGCCCAGGACCTGGTCCACCTCGAGGTCAACACGCCGAGCGAGAAGGTCGAGGAAGCCCTCCGCATCATCCGCGAACTGGTCGCCAACCACGAGGGTCACGACCCCCGCCACCCGCCCCTCGTGCACGTGCACGAGTTCGCCGACTGGGCGGTGAACATCCGCATCATGTACTGGTATTACCCGGCGTCCGCGGCGAAGCAGCTGGAGTTCAACCAGAAGCTCATCCTGGCCGTGACCGCCCGCCTGCAGAAGGCCGGCATCCGCCTCGCCGCGCAGGGCACCCCGCAGAACTGACCTTCCTCCCATGGCCCTCATCGAAGCGCGGAACCTCCGCAAGACCTACGGCGCCCTCCGCGCCGTGCACGACGTCTCCTTCGCCGTGGAGCGCGGCGAAGTCGTCGCCTTCCTCGGGCCCAACGGCGCGGGCAAGACCACCACGATGAAGCTCCTCACGGGCTACCTCCGCGCCGACGCGGGCGCCGCGAGCATCGCGGGCCACGACGTGGCCGCGGCCCCGATCGAGGCCAAGCGCCACCTGGGCTACTCGCCCGAGGGCGCGCCCGCCTACGGCGAGATGACCGTGCGCGAGTTCCTCCGCTTCGCGGCCGACCTGCGCGGCCTCGCCGATCCCGCCGAGCGCGTGCGCGCGACGCTCGAGCTCTGCCGCCTGACCGATGTCGCCGCGCAGAACATCGACACCCTGTCGAAAGGCTACCGCATGCGCGTGGGCTTCGCCCAGGCCGTGATCCACGACCCGGCCGCCCTCATCCTCGACGAGCCGACCGACGGCCTCGACCCCAACCAGAAGCACGAGGTGCGCCGCATCCTCAAGGAGATGGCCAGCCGCAAGGCCGTCATCGTCTCGACCCACCTCCTCGAGGAGGTCGGGGAGCTCTGCACCCGCGTGATCGTCATCGCCAAGGGCGAGCTGCGCTGCGACGAGCCGCGCGAGCGCTTCCTCGCGCGCGGCGCCGACCTCAACCAGGTGTTCCGCACCCTCACCGCCTAAGCCCTTCCCATGTCCGCCCCCGCCGAAGCCCCCCCTGCCGCCCGTCCCGCCGGAAGCGCCGCGTTCGCCGCCATCGTGCGCCGCGAATTCGCCGGCTACTTCCGGACGCCGCTCGCCTACGTCTTCCTCGCCGTCTTCAACGCCTTCGCCATGTCGCTCGCGTTCTTCGTGGGCAACCTGTACGAGGCCGGCGTCGCCAACCTCGACCGCTTCTTCCTCTACCACCCGTGGCTCTGGGCCTTCCTCGCCCCGGCCGCCGGCGCCCGCCTCTGGGCGGAGGAACGCCGCCAAGGAACCCTCGAGTTGCTGCTGACCTGGCCCGTGACGGTCTGGCAGGCCGCGCTCGGCAAGTTCCTCGCCGCCTGGCTCTTCCTGGCCTGCGCGCTCCTCGTCACCGTACCCATCGCGTTCACCGTGGGCTACCTGGGCAGCCCGGACTGGGGCGTCATCGCCTGCGGCTATGCCGGCTCGCTTCTCTGCGCCGGCGCCTGCCTCGGCCTCGCGGCCATCGCCTCCGCGCTCACGCGCAGCCAGGTCATCGCCTTCGTCACCGGCTTCCTCGCGTGCTTCGTCCTGGTGCTCCTCGGTTACGGCGTCTTCGACGGCCTGCTGGTCGGCGTGCTGCCCGACGAGACGGTCGACGTCATCCGCCGCCTCGGCCTCTGGCGCAACCTCGAGCCGTTCACGATCGGCATCTTCGACGTCCCCGCGGCCGTCTACTTCCTGTCGCTCGCCTTCGCGGGCCTCGGCCTGAGCACCCTCGTCGTCGAACGCCGCTGAACCTCCGCCGCCTTCCGCCATGTCCCGCTCCCAAGTCCTGCTCGCCGCCCTCGCCCTCGTGGCCGCGGCGTTCTTCGCGAACCTCCTCGTCTCCGTCCTCGGCGGCCGCGTCGACCTCACCGAGGACCGCACCTTCACCCTCTCGCCGGCCTCGCGGCGCCTCGTCGGCAAGCTCGACGAACCCGTGAAGCTCGAGCTCTTCGTCAGCCGCGCCGACGTCAAGCTGGGCGCCTACCGCGAGAGCTACGCGCGCCGCGTCGAGACGCTGCTCCGCCAATACGTCGCGGCGTCCGGCGGCAAGCTCCGCCTCGTCGTGACGGACCCGAAGCCCGACACCAAGGACGAGCAGCGCGCCCAGCGCCACGGCCTGAACGGGATCCGCACCCCGCAGGGCACGGGCTACCTCGGCCTCACCGCCCAGCAGGCCGACACCGTGAAGGGCGTCGGTTACCTGGACCCGATGCGCGAGAAGTTCCTCGAATACGACCTCTCGAAGCTGGTCGCCTCCGTCACGCGCCTCGAGCGCCCGAAGCTCGTCCTCATCAACACGCTGAACATCACCAACGACGTGCCGCCCGGGCAGGACCAGCAGGCCGGCCCGGCCGACGTGCTGCTCGCCGAGCTCGGCCAGTCCTTCCAGGTGGTGACCCTGAGCAACCAGGCCACCGAGCTGCCCGCCGGCGCGGCGGTCGTCGTGCTCGTGCACCCGCACCACCTGGCCGACAAGCTCGCCTACGCGGTCGACCAGTTCCTGCTCGGCGGCGGCCAGGTCTTCGCGGCGGTCGACCCGCTGTCGCGCTTCCAGAAATTCCAGCAGGGCGGCATGCCGTTCATGATGGCCCCGATGGCGATGGGCGCCTCCAGCGACGCCGCCCTCCTGCGCGGCTGGGGCGTGAACGTGGAGCTCGAGGCCGTCACCGGCGACCTCAACCGCAACCTGCCGATCCGCGGGGCCCGCGGCGAACCGGTGCAGTACCCGCCGGCGATCGCGATCGGCCCAGAGTCCTTGAACCCGAACTCGCCCCTGACGAGCGAGCTGCATGAGCTCCAGCTGATGGAAGCGGGTTCGGTCTCCCTGATCTCCGGCGCCGAGAAGGGCGTCCGCTTCGAACCGCTGATCACCCTCCAGGGCGCCGCCATCGGCGCGGTCGCCACCGCGACGGCCAACGCCGGTCCCTTCGAGAAGGTCGCCCTCGCCTTCCGCGCCGACGCCAAGCCGCGCGTCATCGCGGCGCTCGCGAGCGGCTCGTTCACCTCCGCCTTCCCGAAGGGCGCGCCGGCCGAGGAGGCCAAGCCCGCCGACGGCAAAGCCGCCGCCCCGGCCGCGCCGAAGGCCCCCGCCGCCCCGCACCTGGCGGTCTCGGCCAAGCCCGGCCGGTTGCTCGTCGTCGCCGACGCCGACTTCCTGCTCGACCCTTTCTCGGTCCGCCAGCGTCAGGCGGGCGGCCAGACCGTGGCCGAACCGGCGAATGACAACCTCGCCTTCGTGCTGAACGCCGTCGAGGCCCTCGTGGGCAACGACGACCTCGGCTCGTTGCGCACCAAGGGCACCGCGCTGCGCCCGTTCAAGGTCGTCGAGGACCTCAACCGCCGCGCCCAGATCAACTACCAGGCCAAGCTCGACGAGATCGAGAAGCAGCTCGAGGCTGCCAACAACCGCATCGCCGAGCTCGGTCGCAGCCAGGGTGGCGACCTCTCCAAGGGTCTCATCGTGACGCCCGAGATCCAACGCGAGATCGAGAAGGCCCAGAAGCAGGCCGAGAAGTTCATGGATGATCGCCGCGAGATCCGCCGCCAGGCCAACGAGGAGGTCGCCTCGCTCGGGCGACGTCTCCAGATCCTCAACCTCCTCGCCGGTCCGCTGCTCGCCGCCCTGCTGGGCCTGGCCTACTTCCTCAGCCGCCGCCGCCAGCCCAACTAAGCCATGCGCCCGACCAAGCTCCTGCTCCTCGCCCTCGTCCTGGGCGTCGCCGCCCTCGTCTCCCTGCGGTTCCGCCCCGCCGACGAGGCCGCCGCCGAGGCGAAGACCGCCCTGCTCCCCGCCGCCGCGCTCGACGGCGCCCGCGCGCTGACCATCACGCTCAAGCCCACCGGCAAGTCCACCACGCTGGAAAAAGGCGCCGACGGCGTCTGGACCGTGAAGGAGAAGCACGGGCTCCCGGCGGACCTGGAGAACCGGCTCGTCCCGCTGTTCCGCGCCCTGCAGAAGGCCGAGAACTTCGGCGTGCTGACGACCAACCCGAAGCGCCTCGAGAAGCTCAACCTCGACTCCGCGCTGCGCCTCACGGGAGCCGACGGCAAGACGACGGAGCTCACCTTCGGCAAGACGACCGACGACGGCCTCGGCGCCGCGGCGACCTTGGCCGGCGGCCCGGGCGAGGCGCCGGCGATCCGCACCAGCTTCACCGGCTTCCTCGAGGCGGACCCGGTCAACTGGTTCGACCCGGTCCTCTTCACGGCCAAGGTCGAGGAATTGCGCGCGCTGACGTTCACCTGGCCCGACGGCACGCGGACCTTCGCCCGCGCGGAGAAAGGCAAGCCGTTCGCCGGCAAGGAGGGCGCCGTGCTCGAGGAGATGAGCAACGTGCTCATGACCCTGCGCGCGAACGACGCCGTCGCCAAGGGCGACAAGGAGGCGACCGCCGCCTTCGCCAAGCCTTGGTCGATCCAGCTCGAGCTCTTCGACGGCGTCAAGGTCACGCTGACCCTCGCGAAGACCGCCGCGACCGGCCCGAACGAGAGCCCCAAGCTCTGGATGCGCGTCGCGCACTCCGACCCGAAGCACAAGGCCAACGGGATGACGGCGAAGGCCGAGTTCATCGCCCCGCCCTGGCTCGCCGAGCAGCTGCCGGCCACGCTGGCTGACTTCAACAAGGCGGTCGAGCCGCCGCCCGCGGCGCCGGCCCCGGGCGCCGGACCGACCTTGAACATCCCCGGACTGGGTCCCGTGCCGGCCCCGGCTGGCGTCAAATAAGCGTCGCCGCCCGCAAAAGCCCTTGCCTCCCGCGGCGAGGGCTTTTTCGTGTCCCTCTCCGATGGTCCTCGCCGAAACCCAGTCCCTCTCGACCTACCTGCCGGTCCTCGTGCAGGTCGCCCTGGGCCTCGGGATCCCCGCCGGCATCCTCGCCGCCAGCCACCTCTTCGGCCAGCGCGCCAAGGGCAACTACATCAAGGACAAGGCCTACGAGTGCGGCCTGCCGATGGAGGGCAAGCCCCACCCCAAGTTCGCCGTGAAGTTCTACCTCACCGCGATGCTCTTCATCCTGTTCGACATCGAGGTGGTCTTCCTCGTGCCGTGGGCGCTGGTCTACCGTGAATTCCTCGCGGCGGGCATCGCCATCACCGCGGCCACCGCGGTCTTCCTCGGCGTGCTGGTGCTCGGGCTGGTCTACGAGTTCAAACGCGGGGCGTTGGACTGGGAGAAGTAATCCGTCCGGACGACGGTTGTAACCTTGGGGCCTTGCCGGGGTCTCTTAGGCATGCACCCCACCCTCGCCCTGCTCGACCGCGACGCCGCCCGCCAGGCCGTCGGCCTCATCTTCCTCGGTTCGCTGCTCGCCGGCGCGCTGTTGCTGGCGGTGGTCTACAACCTGCGCGTGCTCCGGCGCATCTTCGAGAAAGCCGGCCAGGAAGGCTGGAAGGCCTTCATCCCCGCCTACCACCACGTCATCATCACCCGTATCGCCGGCCTCTCCGCCTGGTGGACCTTGCCGATGCTCCTGGTCGTCCCGGTCCTGCTGGCCCGCGGCCAGGCGGTCAAGCTGCTGTCGCTGCTCCTGCTCTTCATCTGGTGGGGCTGGCTCTGCCAGCGCATCGCGAAGCGCTTCGGCAAGGGCATCGGCTTCGGGCTCGGGCTGACCTTGCCGGTCCTCGGTTGCTTCTTCCGGACCGCGCTGGCCTACGACCGCTCGACCTACCAGGCGCAGCCCTGAACGACAAGGCGCGCCGGCCTCACTTGCCCGGCTGCCCCTTGAGATGCCGGTCGAAGAAGGCCGTCACCAAAGGCCGGAGGTCGCGCTGCTTCGGCTGCAGGTCGAAGGTGTGCGGGGCTTCGGGAATGATCTCGAGGGCGCACGTCGCGCCTTTCTCCTTGGCCACGCGCAGGAAGGACTCGCTCTGGCTGAGCGGGACCGTCGCGTCGGCCGTGCCGTGCACGAGGAGCATCGGCGCGTCCTTGGCGTCGAGGTAGGTGATCGGCGAACCTTTCCGGTAGAGCTCCGGGGCCTCCTCGCGCGTCTTCGCGAACATCTTCATGTCGTGGTAGTTGAGCAGGTCGACGGCGCCGTAGAAGCCCACGGCGCAGGCGACGCGCGCCGACACGTCCTGGTAAGGTTCCCCGGGGACGGCATCGAAACCATCAGCCGGACCGGTGGTGGCGAGCATCATGGCGAGGTTGCAGCCGGCGGAGCAGCCGATGACGCCGATCTTCTCCGGGTCCACGCCGAGCGTCGCGGCTTCCTTGCGGAGGAAACGCACGGCGGCCTTGGCGTCATGGACGCTCTGCGGCCAGGTCACCTGCCCCTGCGTCCGCCGCAGCTTGTAGTTGATGCTCAGGCAGACGTAGCCCTTGAGCGTCAGGTTCTCGGCGATGTTGAGCTCGCGACCCCGCGCCTTGTCCCCGTCGTTGAAGCCCCCGCCATGGATGACGAGGATGGCCGGCAGCGGCTTGGCCTTGTCGTGATCCAGCGGCCGGTAAAGGTCGGCCTTCTCCTTGCGGTTCGGCCCGAGGTACGGGACGTCCACCTGGACCTGCACGGTCTTGGGATAGACCGGGACCTTCTTCAAGGCGGCCGGCGTATCCTCCGAGGCCGGCTCGGCGGCCTTCGCCGGCGGGGCGGACGGGACGACGGGGGTGGGATCGGCCGCGAGCAGGAACGCGGCCAGGGTCAGCAGAGGGGGCATGCTTTTTGGATACGGCCTCGCCGAGGGCCGTCAACGCATCAAGGTCCGCAGAGGCCGCAGCCGCCGGGCAGCTCGCGGAAGAAATCGTGCCCCTTGTCGTCGACGAGGATGAAGGCGGGGAAATCGACGACCTCGATCTTCCAGACGGCTTCCATGCCGAGCTCGGGATAGTCGATGACCTCGACCTTGCGGATGTTCTCCTGGGCGAGGATGGCGGCGGGACCGCCGATGGAACCGAGGTAGAAACCGCCATGCTTCTGGCAGGCCTGGGTGACGGCCTCGCCGCGGTTGCCCTTGGCGATCATGACCAAGGAGCCGCCGTGCTTCTGGAAAAGTTCGACGTAGCTGTCCATGCGGCCGGCGGTGGTCGGGCCGAACGAACCGGAGGCCATGCCGGCCGGGGTCTTCGCGGGTCCGGCGTAATAGACCGGGTGGTCCTTGATGTACTGCGGCAGGCCCTCGCCCTTCTCGAGCCGCTCGCGGAGCTTGGCGTGCGCGATGTCGCGGGCGACGACGAGCGTGCCGGTGAGCGCGAGGCGCGTGGTGACGGGGTGCTTCGACAGCTCGGCGCGGATCTCCGCCATCGGCCGGTTCAGGTCGACCTTCACGACCTTCGTGGCGTCGGCGTGCTGGCGCGCCTCGGCGGGGATGAAGCGGCCGGGATTGGTCTCGAGCTGCTCGATCCAGACGCCCTCGGCGTCGATCTTGGCCTTGGCGTTGCGGTCGGCGGAACAGGAGACGGCCAGGCCGATCGGGCACGAGGCGCCGTGGCGCGGGAGGCGGATGACGCGGACATCGAGGGCGAACCACTTGCCGCCGAACTGCGCCCCGATGCCGAGCGTGTGGGCGACCTTGAGGAGCTCGGCCTCGAGGGCGGTGTCGCGGAAAGCGCGGCCGTGCTCGTTGCCCGTGGTCGGGAGCGCGTCGTAGTAATGGGTCGAGGCCAGCTTGACCGCCTTCATGGTCGCCTCGGCGGAGGTGCCGCCGATGACGAACGCGAGGTGATACGGCGGGCAAGCCGCGGTGCCGAGCGACTGCATCTTCTCGGTCAGGAACTTCACGAGGGACTTCGGGTTCAGGACGGCCTTGGTCTCCTGGTAGAGGTAGCACTTGTTCGCGGAGCCGCCGCCCTTGGCGACGAAGAGGAACTCGAACTTCATGCCCTTGGTCGCGGCGAGGTCGATCTGCGCGGGCAGGTTCGTGCCGGTGTTCTTCTCCGTGTAGAGATCCAGCGGGGCGAGCTGCGAGTAGCGCAGGTTGTTCTGCGCGTAGGCCTGGTAGACGCCCAGCGAGAGCGCCTCGGCGTCGTCGCCGCCGGTCCAGACCTGCTGGCCCTTCTTGCCCGTCACCTGCGCGGTGCCGGTGTCCTGGCAGAACGGCAGGACGCCCTTCGCGGCGACCTCGGCGTTGCGCAGCATCGCGAGCGCGACCGCCCGGTCGTTGTCGCTGGCTTCCTTGTCCGCCAGGATCGCGGCGACCTGCTCGAGGTGCTCGGTGCGCAGGTAGAAATTGATGTCATGCAAGGCCTGGTTGGCGAGGAGCGTCAGGGCCTCCGGCGCGACCTTGAGGATCGGCTGACCGGCGAACTCGGCGACGGAGACGTGCTCCTTGGTGAGCAGGCGATACTTCGTCGTGTCCGCGCCGAGCGGGAAAGGGTCCTGATAATGGAAGGAGGAGGCCATCGGCGGCCAACATACGGGACACCCCCGCGCCCGCAAACGGAAACAAGTCAGCGCGCGGGCATCCGGGCAGGCGGGCCGAGCCGCACGTCGCCGAGAACCGTCCCTTCGGCGAGGTCCACCGAGACGAGCGCCAGACCGGCGGCGCCGACGGCGGAACGGACCTGGCCGACGACCTTGCCTTCCGGCGTCCGCAACTCCTGACCGAGGGTCACCGGACCGGAGACGCGTCGGAGGATGCGCCGGAGCGAGCCCATCGACTGGATCCGCGCCATGACTTCCTGCCCGAGGTAACAGCCCTTGACGTAGCTGACCCAGGCGTCGAGGCCGCACTCCTGCGGGAACTCCCCGGCGCCGCAGTCAGCCGGCACGGCGGGCACGCCGGCGGCGACGCGGGCGACGCGGAGCTCCCCCAGGTCGGCGCGCTCGCCGGGCGACGGGGCGCCGGGCGGCGCGAGCACATCCCACGCGGGGACGCCGAAGCGCCGGGTCGCGAAGAGGCGCGCGCCGTCGGCGAGGACCGGCTGCCCCTCGCCCCAGAGGACCACCCGCTCCCAGCGGGCGGATTCGTCCATCGCGACGACATCGTCGGCGATGACGTTGGCCGTGACGAGGGCGATCAGCTCCGCGGCGGGAAGGTGCGGGCAGAGCAGGAGGAACGAGCCGTCGGCCTCCCGCGCGACGACCGTGTGGGCGAGCACGCGGCCCTTGCGGTTGAGCCAGAGCGCGTCGGTCAGGTCGACGCCGCGCAGGTCCGCCGTGCACTGTCCTTGCAGGAAGGCCGCCGCGTCCTCGCCCGCCACCCGGACGACCGCGGTGTCGACTGGGGCGTGGCGCAGGGCCATCAGAGGAGCGCCCAGAGCCAGGCGACGCCGTGCAGGACCAGGTTCGCGTAGACGGCCGCCATCACGTCATCGAGCACGATGCCGAGGCCGCCGGGCAGCTTCTCGAGCGCCTTGATGCCGAACGGCTTCGTGATGTCGAACAACCGGAAGAGCAGGAACCCCAGCAGGATGAAAAGCAGCGCGGACTTGCCGCCGTGGACGTAAGGATTGAAGAGGAAGACCAGCGGCATCGCGGCGAACTCGTCGAGGATGACCTCGGACGGATCCTTCTTGCCGATGAAGGCCGCGGCGACGCCGCAGAGGAAGATGGCCATGAGCACCACCAACGCATCGAAGATGAACTCATGGGGGCCGCCCTTGGCATGCGCCCACCGGACCACCAAGGCCCACCAAAGCAGGCCCGCGGCGGAACCCCAGGTGCCCGGAGCCTTGAGCCGGCCGAGGGGCCCGAGCGTGGCGACCTGGACGATCACGAGGCGAGGCCCGGCAGGTGACGCCGGTGGCGGATCAGGTAATTGAGGCCGGAGATCACCGTCAACGCGACGGATAGCCAGAAGAGCGTCATGATGATGACCTCCCAGCGCTGATGCCAGACGGCGGAAAGTTTCCAGTGGGTCTCGTACGCGCGCAGGCCGATGAGGTGGCCGATGGCGAGGATCTGCAGGAAGGTCTTGATCTTGCCGAGCCGCTCGGCCTCGAGCACCTGGCCGGAGGCGGCCGCCACGAGGCGCAGCCCGGTGATGAGGAACTCGCGGATGAGGATCAGCATGACGCCGAAGGCGGTGACCAGCACGCCGAGGCCCTCCGGCCGGAGCACCTGGCCGGCGTCGTCCCAGCGGTTGACCGGCAGGCAACCGATCGCGGCGAGGCCGACGAGGAGCCCGAGGATGAAGATCTTGTCGACCAGCGCGTCCATCAGCCGCCCGAAGTCCGTCACGGCATCGAGTTTCCGGGCGATCCAGCCGTCGAAGATGTCGGTCAGGGCCGCCAGGATGAAGAGGGCCAGCGCCGCGCTCGCCCAGACCCCCGCCCAATAGGTCCAGATCGTGATCAGGAAGATGGCCGGCAAGCGGGCGGCCGTCAGGAGGTTGGGGAGATGCCGGAGAAGACGCATGCGGGCTTGCGGAAAGGATGTTCCCGACCGAGAGTAAGCCGCAACAGGAAAACGATGTCCCGCTCCCCTCGCATCGCCGTCTACCCCGGCACCTTCGACCCGATCACGCTCGGGCACCTCGACGTGCTGCGCCGGGCGTCGCGCCTCTTTGACCGCGTCATCGTCGCGGTCGCGCCCAGCGACGCGAAGCACCCGTGGTTCTCCCTCGAGGAGCGCCTGACCATGGCGCAGGAAGCCTCGAAGGGCATCCGCAACGTGCAGGTGCGCACGCTGGACGGCCTCACGGTCGAATTCGCCCGCCGGCACAAGGCCGCCGCCCTCATCCGCGGCCTCCGGAAATTCAGCGATTTCGAGTTCGAATTCGACCTGGCCCACGCCAACCGCCTGATGGCGCCCGAGATCGAGACCGTCATCCTGATGCCGAGCCAGGACCAGTTCGTGACCTCCTCGAGCTTCGTGAAGGACATCGCCCGCCACAAGCTCAGCCAGGCCGCCGCCTTCGTACCCCGCTGCGTCCTGCCCCGCCTGCGCCGGAAACTGGCCGAAAAGTCCTGAAATCCGCCCGCGTCCGCTGTTGACCGTGGGGAGCAGTTCTATTTGCTCCGACTTTCCCCCTCGCCCACCGGGCCGCGGGCACCCTCCGACTTCCACCAAACCATGGACATCAAAATCCAAGAGACCAACCCGACCCGCCGCTCCGTCACCGTGACGATCCCCGCCGCGACCGTCGCCGCCGCCGACAAGGAGGTCGTCAAGGGCTTCTGCCGCGAGGCCGCCCTCCCGGGCTTCCGTCCGGGCAAGGCCCCCGAGTCCGTCGTCCGCCTCAAGTACGGCAAGAACATCGCCGACGAGGTGAGCCAGCGCCTCCTCTCCGACGGCTACAAGCGCATCCTCGAGGAGAAGAACCTGACCGTCTACACCATCGCCGACGTCCAGAAGGACGAGACGATCCAGACCGGGGCCGACGTGGTCATCCGCTACGAGGTCGACGTGATCCCCGAGTTCAAGACCCCCGACTGGAAGGCCGTCAAGGTCCCGGCCGAGGCCGTCACCGTGTCCGACGCCGACGTCGAGGAGTTCATCGCCAAGCTGCGCGAGCAGCGCTCCCGCTACGAGAAGACCGAGGAGGCCGCCGCCAAGGGCGACTACGTGCGCATCGCCTACGCCGGTACCATCGGCGGCAAGGCCATCGCCGAGCTCGACGCCGAGGCCAAGGCCTACGGCTCCGCCGAATCCACCTGGGAGGAAGCCGGCGCCACCGGCGAGATCGTCGCGGTGCCCGCCATCGCCCAGGCCGTGATCGGCCTCAAGGCCGGCGACGCCACCAAGGCGACGTACACCTTCCCCGCCACCCATGAGCGCGAGGCCCTCCGCGGCCAGACCGCCGAGTATGCCATCACCGCCAGCGAGGTCCGCCGCAAGACCGTCCCCGCCCTCGACGAGACCTTCTTCAAGTCGATCGGCGTCAAGGACGAGGCCGAGCTCCGCGAGCAGGTCCGCAAGGGCGTCGAAGGCCAGAAGCAGCAGGCCGCGACCACCGCCCGCCGCGAGAAGGCGGTCGAGGCCCTCCTCGCCGGACTGGACTTCGCCCTCCCCGACTCCGCCGTCGACTCCGTCGCCAGCGGCCTCTTCTACGAGTATGCCCAGCTCCGCATGCGCAACGGCGCCAAGCCCGAGCAGCTCGAGACCCAGCGCGACGAGATCCTGGCCGAGGCCCGCAAGGCCGCCGCCGTCAAGGTCCGCGCCCAGGTCGTCCTCGGCCGCATCGCCAAGGAGGAGAAGCTCGAACTGTCCCGCGAGGAGGTCGGCACCGCCCTCATGAGCGCGGCCTACGCCTCCCAGACCCCGCCCGAGAAGCTGGTCAAGGACCGCGCCCGGGTCGACGAGATCCGCCGCGACGCCCTGCTGAACAAGGCCCTGGACCTCGTCCTCGGCGAGACGCAGGCCAAGGTTGAGAAAGCCTGAGTCCCGGGTATAGTACCGGGCGAACCCACCTCCTACCCATGTCCTACATCATCCCCAACGTAGTCGAACGCGATGCCCGCGGGGAGCGCGCGTGGGACATCTACAGCCGCCTCCTCAAGGACCGCATCATCTTCCTGGGGGCCCCGATCTACGACGAGGTCGCCAACGCGATCATCGCGCAGATGCTGTTCCTGCAGATGGAGGATCCGAAGAAGGACATCTCGATCTACATCAACTCCCCCGGCGGCTCGATCACCGCGGGCATGGCGATCTACGACACGATGAACTTCCTCACCTGCGAGGTGAACACCTACTGCGTCGGCCTCTCGGCCAGCATGGCCACGGTGCTCCTCGCCGCCGGGACCAAGGGCAAGCGCTACGCGCTGCCCAACTCCCGCATCATGATCCACCAGCCTAGCGGCGGCGCCACCGGCCAGACCTCGGACATCTCGATCGCGGCGAAGGAGATCCTCCGCTGGCGCGACACCCTCAACCACGTCCTCGCCAAGCACAGCGGCAAGACGCCGGAGGACCTGCAGCGCGATTCCGACCGCGACTTCTACATGACGGCCGAGCAGGCGAAGGCCTACGGCCTCGTCGACCACGTCGTCCAGCCCAAGCCGGGCCGCGCCTGATCCCATGGCCGGCGACCGGGCGGAGACCTGTTCCTTCTGCGGCAAGCCGGCCGCCAACGCCGGCAAGCTCATCGCGGGCCCCGGCGGCGTCGGCATCTGCGACGCCTGCGTCGGCACCTGCGGCCGCCTGCTTGAGCGCGAGCGCGCCAAGGACGGCAAGCCGGCGCCGACCGCGACCGCGGCGGGCGGCCCCGCCGTGCAGGAGGCCGCCCAGGGCCGACCGCTCGCGCCCGTCAAGCTGGTCGCCCCGACGCAGCTGCGCGTGGAGCTCGACGCCCACGTCATCGGCCAGGACCACGCCAAGAAGGTCCTCTCCGTCGCCGTCCATAACCATTACAAGCGCCTCAACGACCGCCTCCGCCGCGCGACCAAGGCCGAGGCCGGCGACCTCGCCGACGTCGAGCTCGACAAGAGCAACGTGCTGCTGATCGGCCCGACGGGCACCGGCAAGACGCTGCTCGCGAAGACGCTGGCCCGCATGCTGGACGTGCCCTTCGCCATCGCCGACGCCACCACGCTGACCGAGGCCGGCTACGTGGGCGACGACGTCGAGAACGTCATCCTCCGCCTGCTCCAGGCCGCCGACATGGACGTCGCCCGGGCCGAGCGCGGCATCATCTTCATCGACGAGATCGACAAGATCGGCCGCAAGTCGGACTCCGCCTCGATCACCCGCGACGTGTCCGGCGAGGGCGTGCAGCAGGCGCTGCTCAAGCTGCTCGAGGGCACCGTCTGCAACGTGCCGCCCGCCGGCGGGCGCAAGCACCCGGAGCAGCAGTGCATCCGCGTCGACACGGCCGATATCCTCTTCATCTGCGGCGGGGCGTTCGTCGGCCTCGACCGCCTGATCGCCAAGCGCGCCGGCTCCAAGTCCCTCGGCTTCGTGCCCGCCCAGAGCGAGGCCGCCCGGCTCAGCGCCGAGGAGATCGTCAAGGGCCTGCAGCCCGAGGACCTCTTCGCCTTCGGCATGATCCCCGAGTTCGTCGGCCGCCTGCCGGTCATCTCCGTGCTCGAACCGCTCGACCGCGACGCGCTCATCCGCATCCTGACCGAACCGCGCAACGCCGCGACCAAGCAGTATCGCAAGCTCTTCGCCCTCTCGGGCATGACGCTCGAGTTCACCCGCGAGGCCCTCGAGGCCGCGGCCGACAAGGCCCTGGCCCTCGGCACGGGCGCCCGCGGCCTGCGGAGCGTGCTCGAGCACGTGCTGCTCGACACCATGTATACGCTGCCCACGGCGGCGGCCGGCTCGAGGTTCACCGTGACGCCCGAGGCCATCCGCGGCGAGCAGCCGGTCAAGGTCGCCGCGCCGAAGAAGCAAGCATCCTGACCCATGATCGTCTACCCGGCCATCGACATCCGCGGCGGTCGCTGCGTCCGCCTGAGCCAAGGCCGCGACGACGCGCGCACGCACTACTACGAGGATCCGGTCGAGCCGGCCGTCCAGTTCGCCCGGGCCGGCGCGGAGTGGATCCACGTCGTCGACCTCGACGGGGCGTTCGGCGGCGCCCCGCTGAACCTCGCCACGCTCCGGCGCATCGCCGCGCTCGGCCCGAAGGTCCAGTTCGGCGGCGGCATGCGCGACCGCGCCCTCGCCGAGCAGGCCTACGCGGCGGGCGCGAGCCGAGTCGTCATCGGCACGCGCGCCGCGACCGACCCCGCTTTCCTGCGCGAGATGGCCCGGGCCCACGGCCCGCGCCTCGCCGTCGGCATCGACGCCAAGGACGGCCTCGTCGCCGTGAAAGGGTGGACCGCCGTCACCGCCCTGCGGGCCACCGACTTCGCCAAGGAAGCCGGCGAGCTCGGCGTCTCGACGGTCATCTACACCGACATCGCCACCGACGGCATGCTCACGGGCCCGAACTGGTCCTCGCTCGAGGCGGTCCTCAAGGCGTGCCCCTGCGGCGTGATCGCCTCCGGCGGGGTCGCCGGCACGGAAGACGTGGCCCGCCTCGCCCGGATGTCCAAGGCCTACCCGAACCTGGTCGGAGCCATCGTGGGCAAGGCCCTCTACGAAGGCCGCTGCGACGTCGCCGGCCTGTTGCAGGCCTGCCGCTGAGCAAATGATGCCTAAAAACGGCTAAAAGGGACGATTTCAGGGGTCCAGCAGGCGTGCGGAGGCTTGCCAACGCCCCCCTCGCTCCCAACATCGACCTTCCTATGGCTACGATTCGCCCCCTCCTCGCCTTCCTCGCGCTCGGCACGTCCCTCCTCGCGGCTGAATCCGACAAGCTGCCGCTCCCGACCGCCGCGGATTCCGGCAAGCTCTCGTTGCCGACCGCCGCCGCCCCGACCGCCGCCGAGGTGATCGCCAAGGCTCAGGCCGCGATGGTCAAGAACCCCGACGCCCTGCTCAAGATCAAGAGCCTCCACCTCGAGGCCAAGATCACCGACGCCGACGGCAAGGGCGCCGGCTCCCTCATCATCCAGGTGGCCGCCCCCTTCAAGCGTCGCGAGTTCGCCTACAACGCCAACCATTCCATCGAGACGATCACCTGCGCCAACGGCCTCGAAGGCTGGACCAAGAGCTCCGAGCTCGTCACCGGCGGCCGCGCCCAGCTGGGCGTGATGCGTTACGAGGCCGTCAGCACCCTCAAGGACATGGCCATCGACGAGCTCGCCTTCTACGGCGCTCCCGCGGCCGGTTCCGGCAAGGTCGCATACAAGGGCGAGGCCGAAGTCAACGGCCTCAAGGTGCACAGCGTCGAGTACAGCTACCGCGGCGGCTTCAAGGTCACCCGCCACTTCGACGCCAAGGATTTCCACCTCGTGGCCTCCGACCTGCCCGGCGCCGGCGGCAAGGTCCAGCGCCAGGTCGTCGACGAGAACACCTGGGTCGAGGGCGTGTCCTTCACCAAGAAGGAGACCGTCCTCCTGGACGGCAAGAAGGTCAGCACCGTCGAGTACACCCAGGTGGTCGTGAACCACGAGGTGCCCGACGCCGCCTTCGCCTTCCCCCAGCGCTGAGCCGATGCCGGTCCTCCGGGCCAGCGACAAGGATTTCACCGCCCGCCTCCGCGCCTTCATCGGCAACGGCGAGGCCGCTCCGGACGTGCGCGTCGCCGTGGCCGGCATCATCGCCGACGTCAAGCAGCGCGGCGACGCCGCCGTCCTCTACCACACCGCGAAGTTCGACCATGCGAAGCTGAACGTCCGCCAGCTGCGCGTGCCGGCCGCCCAGATCGAGCAGGCCGCCGCCCGCCTCGACCCGGCGAAACGCAAGGCCTTCGCCGAGGCCGCGCAGTGCATCGAGGCCTTCCACCGCCGGACCCTGCCGAAAGGTTGGACGGCGAAGAACCCGCACGGCGCGACCGTCGGCGAACGCTACCATGCGATCCGCCGCTGCGGCCTCTACATCCCCGGCGGCCAGGTGCCGCTCGTCTCCACCGCGCTCATGACCGCGCTCCCGGCGAAGGTCGCCGGCGTGCCCGAGCTCTGCGCCTGCACGCCGCCCCAGGCGGACGGCAAGGTGAACCCCGACATCCTCGCGGCCCTGCACCTCGCCGGCGTGAAGGAGGTCTACGCGGTCGGCGGCGTCCAGGCCATCGCGGCCCTCGCCTTCGGCACGGACAGCATCCGCGCGGTCGACAAGGTCTTCGGCCCCGGCAACGCCTACGTCACGGAGGCCAAGCGCCAGCTCTTCGGCGTCGTCGGCGTCGACCTGCTCCCCGGCCCCAGCGAGGTGATGATCATCGCCGACCGCACGGCCAAGCCCGCCTGGGTCGCGGCCGACCTGTGCGCCCAGGCCGAGCACGGCTCGGGCAAGGAGAAGCTCTACCTCGTCGCCGACTCCGCCGAACTCGTCGAGCGCTGCCTGTCCGAGGCCCGCGCGCAGGCGAGCCGCCTCACGCACGGCGACAAGATCCGCGTCGCCCTGGACCGCATGGTCTGCGCCGTCGTCGTCGACCGCCTCGAGGACGCCGCCGAGGTCGCGAACCTGGTCGCCCCGGAGCACCTCGAGCTGATGGTCGCCAAGGCCAAGCTCAACGCCCTCTCCGCGCGCATCACCACGGCCGGCGCCCTGCTGCTCGGGCACGAGACCCCGACGGTGCTGGGCGACTTCACCGCCGGCCCGAGCCACACCCTGCCGACCGGCGGGACCGGCCGCTTCTTCAGCGGCCTGCGCGTGGCCGACTTCCTCCGCCGGACGAGCCTCGTGCGCTACGACCCGGCCTCGCTGCGCAAGGCGGCGTCCGTGGTCGACGCGTTCGCCCGCATGGAGCGCCTCGACGCCCACGGCCGTTCGCTGCAGGTCCGCCTCGACCCGAAAGCCTAGCCGTTGAGGCTGGCGAGGACCTGCGCGTGCAGGCCCGGCGCGGCGGCGATGACGTTGCCGCTGGCGAGCGCGTCCCCGCCCCGCCAATCCGTGACCGTGGCGCCGGCGCCGCGCAGGATGGGCAGCACGGGGATGAGGTCCCACGGGTTCATCACCGGGTCGGCCACCACGTGCGCGCGGCCGCTGGCCACGAGCAGGTGGCCGTAACCATCGCCCCAGGTGCGCGTGTGCGCGACGGAATCGGCGAGGCGGTGCCAGCGGGCGCCCTTGTGCAGGCGGCGGACGTTGTCGAAATCGGTCGAGACGACGACGGCCTCGGACAGCGGGACCTCGGCGGCGCGGACGACGCGCCCGTTGAGGCGCGCGACCTGGTTGTCGCCGATCAGGCGCTCGCGCAGGATCGGCTGGTCGATGAGCCCGAGGATCGGCGCGCCGCGGTGGCGCAACCCGATGAGCGTGACATACAAAGGAACGCGCGACAGGAAGGACTTCGTGCCGTCGATCGGGTCGAGCACCCAGCAGAACTCGGCGTCGGCGTTCTCCGGCCCGAACTCCTCGCCGAGGATGCCGTGGCCGGGATAGGCCTTCTTGATCGCGGCGCGCATGATCCGCTCCGCCTCCTTGTCGGCCACCGTGACCGGCGTGCCGTCCGGCTTGAGCTCGATTTCCGTCTCGAGCCGGGCATGGGCCGCCACGAGGACGCCGCGGGCGAGGTCGGCCAGGGACTCGGCGAAATCCGTCAACTCCCGCTGGCTGGCTTCGTTCAGCATATCCAAGGGGTAAGCCGACCGACCGCCGCCTCCAAGCGAAAAGGCGGAAGCCGGCTTGATGCCCGGGCGGAAGCGGGCGAAGGTGGGTCATGCTTCCCCGCGGCCTCCCCCTCGGCCTCCTGCTCGGCGTCGCCGGACTGGCGGCGGCCCCCTGCCGCCTCGAGATCGTCGAGCGCGGAAGCGGCTGGCCGGTCCCCGGGGTCGAGTTGCGCACGGTGCATGGCGAACGCCTGGTCTCGGACAACGCCGGCCTGATCGCCTTCGACCTGCCGGAGCTGATGGGTCGGGAGACCTGGGCCGAGGTCCGCGGGCACGGCTACGGCGTGAAGAAGGACGGCTTTGGCTACGCCGGCGTCCGCTTCATCCCGCGCCCGGACGCGACGGTGCGGCTCGAGGTGGAGCGCACGCAAGCCGCGCGCCGGCTCGGCCGGCTGACGGGCGCCGGCCTGTTCGCCGAGAGCCAGAAACTGGGCGAGGCGCTTGACTGGACGGAGAGCGGCGTGCTGGGCTGCGACAGCGTGGTGACGGCGCGTTTCGAGGGGAAGCAGTTCTGGTTCTGGGGCGACACGAACCTGGCCCGCTACCCGCTGGGCATCTTCAACGTCGCCGCCGCCACGACCAAGGACTTCAGCCCGCCCGCGCGGCCTCCCTTGAAGGTCCGCTTCGATTACTTCCGCGACGGGGCCGGCGCGCCGCGCGGCGTGGCCGACGTGCCGGGGGACGGTCCGACCTGGGTCTGGGGCGCGGCGACGTTGCCCGACGCGCAAGGTCGCGAGCACCTCGTCGCCGCGGCGGTGAAGGTGCGCGGCAACATGGAGGCCTACCGCTGGGACCTGGTCGAATGGGACGTCGCGACGGCGAAATTCCGGCCCTTGCTCACGTTCTGGCGGAAGTCCTCCGACCAGCCCAAGCCGGCCCAGGCGCCCGACGGGCACGCGCTGAAGTGGACGGACGAGGCGGGCAAGGCCTGGCTGCTCTTCTGCAATCCCTTCCCCACGCTGCGCTGCCCCGCCACCTACGAGGCGTGGAAGGATCCGGCGACCTGGGAGAGCCTGACGCCCGACCGCGCGGTGTCGACGACGGAGGGCAAGCGGGTCGAGGCCCATGGAGGCGACCTCGCCTGGCATCCGTGGAGCCGCCGCTGGTTGCTGTTGTTCACCCAGAAGGGCGGCGCGAGCTCCTACCTGGGCGAGATCTGGCTGGCGAGCGCGCCGAGCCCGACCGGGCCGTGGACGGAGGCGCGCCAGGTGGCCACGCACGATCAATACACGTTCTACAATCCGGTGCTTCACGCCGAGGCCTTCCGCGCGGACTCCCCGCTGGTGACGTTCGAAGGGACTTATGTGACGACCTTCTCCGGCAACCGGCAGCCGACCCCGCGCTGGGATTACAACCAGGTGCTCTATCAGGTCGACCTGTCGGCGGCGCCGTTCGTCCCGCGAAAGTGAGCGGTCCGCTTGACGCGGGACCCGTCGCCGCAAAGGATGGCGCGATGGATCCCGCCACCCTCCGCCTGCTCGACGCGCGTCGCCACCCGGGGCGCCGTCCGGTGATGCGGCAGGGCTGGGAGCACCTCTTCTTCCTGCATTGGCGCGTGGATCCGGCCGCGGTGGCCGAGCGCCTGCCCGCCGGCCTCACGGTGGACACCTTCGAAGGCCAGGCCTACCTCGGGGTCGTCGGCTTCCGGATGAACCGCGTGCGCCCGGCCGGCCTCCCCGCGCTGCCTTGGCTCTCCTATTTCAACGAGCTCAACGTCCGCGTCTACGTGCGCGACGCCGCCGGCGAACCGGGAGTATGGTTCCTCTCGCTGGATTGCGACCGCTGGCCCGCGGTGCGGATCGCGCGCGCCGGCTTCGGCCTGCCCTACCGCGACGCCGAGATGGCGCACCGGCCCTTCGGCGACCGGTGGACGCTGGACTGCCTCCGCGCCGGCCACGCCCACTCGGCGCGCTACGCCTGGAAACCCCTGACCCCGGCGGCGCCGGCCGAGCCGGGCACGTTGCTCTTCCACCTCGCGGAGCGTTACAACTTCTTCACCGTCCGGGGCGGCCGGCTCCTGCGCGGGCAGGTGCACCACGCGCCTTACGCGCTCAGCCTCGCGCAGCTCACGACCTGGAGCGAGCAGCCGGTCGAATGGGACGGCTTCCCGCTCGCCGGCCGCGCGCCGGACCACGCGCACTGCTCCGTCGGCGTGGACGTCGAGGCCTTCGGCCTGGTGCCCGCCCATGCGTAGGCCGCTGACCGGCTACCGCCACGCGGTCTGGGACTGGAACGGCACCTTGCTGGACGACACGTGGCTGTGCTGCGCGTCGCTCAACCTCCTGCTGGCCGAGGACGGCCACCCGCGCGTGGATCCCGAGCGCTATCGCCGCATCTTCGAGTTCCCGGTGATCAAGGTCTACCAGGCGATCGGGTTCACGCCCGACGAGGCCGCGTTCCGCGCGATGTCCGTCCGCTTCATGGCCGCCTACGAGGCGCGCAAGCACGAGTGCGCCCTGCACCCGGGCGCCCTCGACCTGCTCGACGGCCTGGCGGCGCGCGGCGTCACCCACTCGGTGCTCTCCGCCTACGAGCGCACCTTGCTGGAGTCCACGCTCCGGCAATACGGCCTGCGCGAGCGCTTCCGCAAGGCCTGCGGCGGGGACGACATCCATGCGGGCAGCAAGGAGGAACGGGCCCGGCGACACCTCGAGGACCTCGGGCTCGCCCCGGCGGACGTGCTCTACGTGGGCGACACGGCGCACGACGCCGAGGCGGCCCGGGCGATGGGGGTCGACTGCGTGCTGGTCGCCCACGGCCACCAGCACCGCGACCGGCTGGAGGGCCTGGGCGTGCGCGTGGTCGACGGTTTCGCGGAGCTGGTGGCGGAACTACCGACCCGGGCCTGAACCCCGCCCCCGCCGGCCGCCGGAATCCGCCGGGCCGCGGGGTTTTTATTGCCCCAGGGCGGGCGAAGTCGTTCAAATAGCCCACCCCCACGCCCCGCCATGAGCTCCGAAGAAATCGACGACGTCAAGAAGGCCCAAGCCGAAGGTTTCGGCTCGAACGAGCAGGTCTTCCCGCCTTCCGCCGACTTCGTGTCCAAGGCCCGCGTCAAGGGCATGGACGGCTACCGGGCGCTGTATCGGCGTTCGCTCCAGGACCCCGATGGCTTCTGGGCGGACGAGGCCAAGGAGCTCGCGTGGTTCCAGCCGTGGACGCAGGTCCTCGACGAAACCAAGAAGCCCTTCTTCCGCTGGTTCGTCGGCGGCAAGACCAACATCGCCTACAACTGCCTCGACGCCCAGGTCGCCAAGGGGCTCGGCGACAAGGTCGCCATCGTCTACGAAGGCGAGCCGACCGTCGACGGCCGCGCCGCCGAGGTCCGCCGGATCACCTACCGCCAGCTCCTCGCCGAGGTCAGCCGCTTCGCCAACGTCCTCCAGGGCATGGGCCTGAAGCGCGGCGACACGGTCGCGATCTACATGCCGATGGTCCCCGAACTCGCGATGGCCGTCCTCGCCTGCGCCCGCCTCGGCCTCGTCCACTCCGTCGTCTTCGGCGGCTTCTCCGCCGAGTCCATCCGCGACCGCGTGAACGACGCCAAGTCCAAGGCCGTCATCACGATGGACGGCGGCTACCGCCGCGGGAAGTTCCTCCCGCTCAAGCAGACCGTCGACGAGGGCGTGAAGGATTGCCCGACCTGCGCCCACGTGCTCGTGCTCCAGCGCCACCCGGGCCAGCCCGACCCCGCCTGCGTCATGCAGGCCGGCCGCGACGTCTGGTACCATGAAGCCGCCGCGAAGGTCTCCGACCGGTGCGACGCCGTCCAACAGGAGGCCAACGAGATGCTCTTCCTGCTCTACACCTCCGGCTCCACCGGCAAGCCCAAGGGCATCATGCACAGCGTGGGCGGCTACATGGTCCATGCCTACGCCACGAACAAGTACGTCTTCGACCTCCGCGGCGACGACCTCTTCTGGTGCACCGCCGACGTGGGCTGGGTGACGGGGCACACCTACGTCGTCTACGGCCCGCTGCTCAACGGCGCCACCGTGCTGATGTACGAGGGCGCGCCCGACGCGCCCGACTTCGGCCGCTTCTGGAAGATCGTGCAGGACCACCAGGTGACCGTCTTCTACACGGCGCCGACGGCGATCCGCGCCTTCATGAAGTGGGGCGACGAGTGGGTGAAGAAGCATGACCTGTCCTCGCTGCGCCTCCTCGGCTCCGTCGGCGAGCCGATCAACCCCGAGGCCTGGCTCTGGTACCACAAGCACATCGGCGCCGAGCGCTGCCCGATCGTGGATACCTGGTGGCAGACCGAGACCGGCGGCCACATGATCACGCCGATCCCGGGCTGCACGCCGACCAAGCCCGGCTCCGCCACCCTGCCCTTCTTCGGCGTCGACGCCGCCGTGCTCGACGAGCAGGGCAACGAGACCGACCATGGCATCCTCGCCATCCGCAAGCCCTGGCCGGGCATCACGCAGGGCATCTTCGGCGACGAGCAGCGTTACGTGGACACCTATTGGAACCGCTGGGGCGGCCAGTATTACTTCCCCGGCGACGGCGCGATCCGCGACAAGGACGGCTACCTCTGGATCACCGGCCGCGTCGACGACGTGGTCAACGTCTCCGGCCACCGCATCGGCACGGCCGAGCTCGAGGCGATCTTCATCGAGGACGCCGCGGTCGCGGAGTCCGCGGTCATCGGCGTGAAGCACGAGCTCAAGGGCCAGGGCCTCATGGCCTTCGTCATCCTGAAGTCCGCGGCGGCCAAGTCGACCAACGAGGCGGAGCTCGCCAAGAAGCTCAACGCGATGGTCGACGCCAAGATCGGCAAGTTCGCCCGCCCCGAGCGCATCGTCTTCGTACCCGACCTACCCAAGACCCGCTCCGGCAAGATCATGCGCCGCCTGCTGCGCGACATCTCCGAGGGCCGGGAGCTCGGCAACGTGTCGACCCTGGCCGACCCGGCCGTCGTCGAGGCCATCCGGGCCAAGTTCGCCGCCAAGGCCTGACTCCGGGCCGGCCGGGACCCGCGGCCGGGGGGCGACCCCCGGCCTTTTCTTTTGTGGGTTGAGAAGAGTGGGCGAGACGGCAGTCTGGGAGCATGCGCCCCCTCGCCCTCCTCCTGCTCACCACCGTCTGCGCGTTCGCCGGCCTGAAGGTCGGCGACCCGGTGCCGGCCACGCGTCCCGAAGCCATGCTGCAGGGCGAGCCCGTCAAGGAGTTCAAGCCCGGCGAGGTCTACGTCTTCGAATGCTGGGCGACCTGGTGCGGCCCCTGCGTGGCCGCCATCCCCCACGTCGACGCGCTGCACCGCAAGATGGGCCCGAAGGGCGTGGTCATCACCGGCGTCAACGTCTGGGAATATGAGAAGGACCCGGCCGGCGTCGACCGCATCCGCGAGTTCGTGAAGCGCCAGGGCGAGAAGATGTCCTACCGCGTCGCCCTCGGTGGCAAGGCTTTCGTCGCCGACTGGCTCGAGCGCAACGGCGTCAACGGCATCCCGCACGCGTTCATCGTCAAGGACGGCAAGCTCGCCTGGCAGGGCCATCCGGTCGAGATCACCGAGGAGATGCTGGGCGACATCATCACCGGCACGTACGTGGCCAAGGCCGAGAAGCCGGCCCCGGCGGCCGACCCCGAGCAGGCCCGCAACGAAGCCAAGCTGCAGGCGCTCGCCGAAGCCATGATGCGCAAGGATTGGGCCGCGGCCGAGAAGGCCCTGCCCGCCGCCGCCGCCGTGCTGCCGCCCGAGGAACGCCAGGATCTGATCGACTCGGTCGGCGCCCAGATCGCGCTGGCGAAGGGCGACCCGACCAAGACCTACGCGCAGCTCGCGAAGCTCGCCGAGGAGGAGGCCGACGACGCCGAGGCGCAGAACGAGCTGGCCTGGGAACTGGTCACCAACCCCCTCTTCCTCAAGAAGCCGAACCTGGCCTTGGCCGAGAAGTGCGCCGTCCGCGCGGTGACGCTCAGCAAGGGCAAGGAAGGCGACAAGCTCGACACGCTCGCCCGCGTCCGCTGGCTGCAGGGCAACAAGACCGAGGCGGTGAAGCTGCAGGAGCAGGCCGTGGCGGTGACCACGGACCCCGAGATGAAGCAGCTGCTCGTGAAGACGCTCGACGCCCTGAAGAAGGGCGAGCTCCCCCCGGCCGAGAACCCCGACGACGAGGGGCGCTGAGGTGATGGACCGCCGCGGTTTCCTCGGCGGCGCAGCCGCGCTGATGGGAGGAGCCCTCCTCGCGGGCTGCCAGACCCGGAGCACGCCGCGCGCGACGATCCGCGCCCTCACGCGGGGCCCGCGGTTCCATTGGCGCGGCTACTACGACAAGTTCCTGTTCTCGGCCGACGACCGCTTCGTGCTGGCGAACGAGACCACCTTCGAAGGGCGCTCGCCCACGAAGGCCGACTCGATCCGCGTCGGCATGGTCGACACGCGGGACGGCGACCGCTGGATCGACCTCGGCGGATCCAGCGCCTGGAACTGGCAGCAAGGCTGCATGCTCCAATGGATCCCGGGCTCCGCTCACGAGGTCGCCTGGAACGACCGCGAGGACGGGCGGTTCGTCACGCGCATCCTCGATGTGCGGTCGGGCCGCGCCCGGACCCTGCCCCACCCTTTCTACACCTTCAGCCCCGACGGCCGGACGGCCTTCGCGCCGGACTTCGCCCGCCTCGACGTCACCCGCCCGGGCTACGGTTACGCCACCGGCGCCGAACGCGACCCCTGGAAACTCGCGCCGGCGCCCGACGACACCGGCATCTGGCGTCTCGACGTCGCCACGGGCCGGCAACGCCTGCTCTTCTCGCTCGCCGACGCGGCGAAGCTGCCGTTCACGGGCCCCGCGGCCGCGGCCTTCCGCGCCGACTCGGTGCACTGGTTCAACCACCTGCTCTGCAACCCCGACGGCACCCGCCTCTTCTTCCTGCACCGTTGGCGCACGCCGGGCGACAAGGCGGGCTTCCGCACCCGTGCGCTGACGATGTCCGTCGACGGCGGCCGGCTCCATGTGCTGGACCCCAACGGCGGGACGTCGCACTTCGTCTGGCGCGACCCGCGGCACGTCTTCGCCTTCGCCTGGCATCCTTCGCACGGCGAGCGCTTCTACCTTTTCGAGGACCAGGGCGACGCGGTGGCGGTCGTGGGCAAGGACGCGATGCCCGCCAACGGCCACAACACCTACCTGCCGGGCACCGGGAACAACTGGGTGCTCAACGACACCTACCCGCAGGGCAAGGAACGGTTGCAGAGTCCCTACCTCTATCACATCCCGACCGACCGGCGGATCCCGATCGGCTCCTTCCCCGCCCCGCCCGCCTACGCGGGGGAGTGGCGTTGCGACACGCACCCGTCGCCGAGCCGCGATGGCCGGAAGATGTGCTTCGACTCCGCCCACGCGGGCGGCCGCCAGGTCTACGTGGCCGACCTCGCCGCGCTGCTGGACTGAACGTCACCGGGTCGTCACGCACTCCTCGCTTCCCTTCCGGAGGGCGACCGCTACGCTGACGCCCACCGATGCCCCCCACCCGCAGCGCCCTGGAGCGAGCCCGCTCCGCCCTCCACCTGCGCCTCCTCGCGGCGCAGCGCCGGCTCGTGACGAAAGGCCAGTCGGCCGTGATCGTGCTCGGCGGCAACGACCGCCTCGCGGCCTCGGAGCTGGCGAACCAGCTGACCGAGTGGTTCGACTCGCGCACGGTGCGGATCTGCGCCCCGGAGGCGCACGCCCACCCGCACCGGCCGTTCCTCTGGCCCTACTGGCAGGACATGCCGGCCAAGGGCCGCATCACGATCGTCGTCGGGGACTGGCTCACGCGCACGGCCGTGGAGGCCGTCGCGGACGGTCTCGCCGGCGACGCGCTGCGCCTCCGCTTGCGGTCCCTGCGGAGTTTCGAGGAGTTGCTGGCCGCCGACGGCACGTCGGTCGTGAAGGTCTGGATCGAATCGCCCGAGAAACTCCTCCGGCGCCGCCTCCGCGAGGCCGAGGATACCGACGCCGAGGGCTGGGTGGTGACCAAGGAGGACCTGTTGCTGACGAAGAAGGCCGCCCACGCGAAAGCCCGTGAGCTCCGCGTCCAAGGCAGCGGCAAGAACCTCCCGTGGAAGGTCGTCCTCGGCGGCGAGACGAAGCACCGCGACCTGCAGGCGGGTCTCGCCATCGCCGCGCAGCTCGGCCAGGCCTCGCGGCGCCGGCCCGCCGTCGCCGTGAAGAAGCCCGGGAGCCGGCCCCGCGGCCTGCTCGAAAGCGCCGCGGCCCACCCGACGCTCGACAAGAAAGGCTACAGCCAGCAGATCGCGAAACTGCAACCGCGCCTCGGCCGGCTGACCCGCCTCGCCGCCCAGAAAGGGGTCGCCACGGTCGTCGTGCTCGAAGGGCCGGACGCCGCCGGCAAGGGCGGCGCGATCCGCCGGCTCTGCGGGATGCTCGACGCCGCGCACTACCAGGTGCACCCGACGCCGGCGCCCACCCCCGAGGAGAAGGCGCGGCACTACCTCTGGCGCTTCTGGAACAAGGTGCCCGCGCCCGGCCACGTCGCGATCTTCGACCGCTCCTGGTTCGGCCGCGTGATGGTCGAGCGCGTCGAGGGCTTCGCGAAGGACGCCGAGTGGGCCCGCGCCTACGGCGAGATCAACGACTTCGAGGCCCGCCTGGCCGAGACGGGCATGATCATCGTGAAACTGTGGATCAACCTCTCCAAGGCGGAGCAGCTCCGCCGCTTCCACGCCCGCGAGGAATCGCCGCACAAGCGGCACAAGATGACGGCCGAGGACTACCGGAACCGCAAGAAATGGGATGAAAACCTGCGCGCGGCGGAGGACATGATCGCGCGGACGGACACGCCCCACGCCCCCTGGATCGTGGTCTCGGGCGACGACAAGCGGCACGCCCGCGTGGCGGCCATCAAGGCCGTCTGCCGGGCTTTATCCGACCGGCTGGACTGAGCCATTCGCGCAGCCACCGGAGGTGCGGGCCCGTCAGGGCGACATCACCGAGCCGCGCCTCGTCCACCCATTCGAGCGACGCGTCGCGGGTCCAGCGCCTGGCCTCGGCCGCGCCGACGGTGAGCGCGTGGAGGTGCTCGAGGTAGGTCACGGACCCGATGGTGCGACGTCGCGCCAGCGTCGGCTCGCCCCGGGCGGTCGCGCCGAGCATCGCGAGCGTCGGCAGCTCGGCCATGCCGGCGAGGCGCCGGGCGGTCGCGGGGATGCGGTGGAGCAGGATCCGCCCGCGCTGGCGGACCAGGCCGCGCGACACCTCGTCGGTCCGGCGAGCCTTGGGCTCGAACCGCGGGAGCTGCGCCGCATCCCCCTGGCGACGGGCGTCGCACCAACGCGCGACGGGACAACGGTCGCACGCCGGCGCGGCCTTGCGGCAGACGGTGGCGCCGAGCTCCATCATGGCTTGGTTGAAATCGCCGGGGCGACGCGGATCGACCAAGGCCTGCGCGGATGCGGTCACGCGCTTCGCGGCCCCGGCGCCGTCCTTGAAGCGCTCGCGGAGGCCGACGACACGCGCGAGCACGCGGATCACGTTGCCGTCGACGACCGCCACGGGCTCGGCGAAGGCGATGCTGGCGATGGCGGCGGCGGTGTAGGGCCCGACGCCTTTGAAACCGCGCCAGGCTTCGGCGGTACGCGGCTCGGGGCGTCCGGCGACCTGCTGCGCCAACGCGAGCAGGTTCCGGGCCCGGGTATAATAGCCCAGGCCTGCCCACGCGGCGAGGACCTCGACCTCGCGGGCGCGGGCCAAGGCCGCGAAGTCGGGCCAGCGGCCGACCCAGCGCTCGAAATAAGGGATGACCGTCGCCACCTGGGTCTGCTGGCACATCAGCTCCGACACCACGGTGCGGTAGGCCGAGACCTCGGTGCGCCACGGCAAGGGCCGGCGATGCCGGGCGAACCACGCCAACAAGGCCTTCCGGAACGCCGCGGCGGCGGGAAAAGGCTGGGGTTTCGGGGCGGACATGGGATGGGGCTGGATTTGGCCCTGCGGCTCGGTAGACCTTGGAGGACATGGCGCGAAAGGCAAAGCAGGACTCCGACGACGAACCGAAGAAGGTGGCGATGCACACCCTCAAGCTCGACGCCGCCCAGGCCGCGAAGCTCCGCGGGATCCTCGCCGCGAAGGGCTGGGTCTCCTTCCCCGTCGAGCATTCGGCCTTCGCCTTCAAGGGCGAGAACCTGAACATCGTCCACTACAAGTCGGGCAAGTGCGTCATCTCCGGCAAGGGCACCGAGGACTTCGTGAAGTTCACGCTCGAGCCCGACGTCACCGGCCAGGCGGTCCTCGGCTACGACGCGGAACTCAACCCGGAGTGGTTCGAGGAACACGCCGGCCTCGACGAGTCGGGCAAGGGCGACCTCTTCGGCCCCGTGGTCTCGGCGTGCGTGATCGCCTCCGGCGACGTGGTGCGCGAGTGGATCAAGGCGGGCATCAAGGATTCCAAGAAACTGACCGACCCCACCATCGCCGAGCTCGACCGCATGATCCGCTCGACCCCCGGGGTGGCGGTGAAGACGACCTTCGCCCGCATGGCGAAGTACAACGAACTGCACTCCCGCTTCGGCAAGAACCTCAACCGGCTGCTGGGCTGGATGCACGCGACCTCCTGCGAGGAGGCCCTCAAGAGTTATGAGGAGATGAACGGCCGCCGCCCCGCCTGGGGCCTGCTCGACCAGTTCTCGGAGGAGCCGATCGTCCAGAAGGAGCTCGCCCGCAAGAACATCGCCTTCGACCTGCGCATGCGCACCAAGGCGGAATCCGACCCGGTCGTGGCCGCGGCCTCGATCGTCGCGCGCGCCGCGTTCGTCCGCGAACTGGATCGTCTGTCGGCCGACGGCGGCGTGCACCTGCCGAAGGGCTCCGGCGCCGAAGCCAAGCGCGCCGCGGTCGAGCTGATCGAACGTCTCGGGCCGGCGATCCTGATCAACTTCGCGAAGATGCACTTCAAGACGGCGTACGAGGCCCGCGGGCTCAAGCCGCCGGAACCCAAGCCGTTCTTCCGCCGCAAGCAGGCGGAGTAGCCCATGGCCTCGCTGGCGTCATTCGATCGCAAGCGCGGGGCGGGCCGACCGGGCATCGCGGGCGTCGACGAAGCGGGCCGCGGGCCGCTCTGCGGGCCGGTCGTCGCGGGCGCGGTCCTGCTCGACGCCGGGTTCTACGGCGAGGCGGCCTGGCTGCGGCGGCTCACGGGCGCGAACGACTCGAAGAAGCTGACCGCGGAGAAGCGCGCCGAACTGAGCGGACGCATCCGGGAGATGGCCGCGGAGGGCAAGTTGCGCGCCGTCTGGGCGGAAGCCTCCGTGCTGGAGATCTCGGCCCACAACATCCTCGGGGCGACGCGCCTCGCGATGGCCCGCTGCATCGCCCAGCTCGCCCAAGGCCCGCTGGCCGCGCTCTTCCCCGCCGCCGGGACGGAAGGCGAACTCTTCGGCCGCACCGACGAACGCAACGTCCTCGTGCTCGTCGACGGCCTGCCGCTGCGGCCCTTCGCCTGGGCGCACGAAGCGGTCAAGGGCGGCGACGGCAAGTCGCTCGCCATCGCGCTCGCCTCGATCGTCGCGAAGGTCGAACGCGACCGCCTGCTGGTCGAGCTGGACGCCCGTTACCCGGAGTATGGCTTCGCCCGGCACAAAGGCTACGGCACCCCCGACCATATCGAGGCCCTGCGTCGCCTCGGCCCCTGCCCCGAGCATCGCGAACTTTTCGTCCGCGGCATCCTCGCCGGCGAGGAAGCCCCGCCGGAGTCCCAGGACGAGTTCAGTTTTGAGTGAGAAAAGGGAAGGAGTGCAGATTACGGAGTACTGAGTTCGGAGTACGGATTACTGAGAGTTGAGTATAGGTTGCCGATGAGAGGCTTGGAGCTGAAATCGTATCCACCCTACCCCTCCGTACTCTGCACTCTGTACTCAGCATTCTATCCTCCACACCCCTACCTCGCCGTGGCATCGACGACGAGCCAGGCCCAGGTGGCGATGACGCCGTCGCGCCCGGCGTGCAGGCGGTCGTAGTCGCGCAGGAGCGAGCGGAGCTCGTTCGGGGAGAACCGCGGGTCGCCGGTGACGCCGCTCCGGTGGAGGGTGCGGAAGAAGTCGAGCGCGCTGGGGTAGGTCTCCTCGGCCTCGAGCACGCCGTGGGCCTGGACCTCGAACTTGGCGCCCTTGAGCAAGGCGAGCCACTGGGACTCGTCGCGCCAGCGGACCGGGCCTTCGCCGATGAGGTCGCGGAGTTCGTTCAGGCAAGGATCGCAGGGCACGCCGAGGAGCAACCGTCCGCCCTCAGGCAAAGCAGCGCGCCAGTGACGCAGGACGGCGGCGGGATCGCCGGCCCAATGGAGCAGACCCGTCGAGGCGAGCGCCTTGGCCGGTTCGATCGGACCGAAGGCGTTATGGACGGACCAATTCGCGCCGGGGACGGCCTGCCGTCCGAGTTCGACCATCGCCGGAGAGGCGTCGGTGGCGTCGACGTTCACCCCCTGGGCGAGGAGCGCGGCCGTGAGGAAGCCGGTGCCGGCGCCGAGCTCGGTGACGCGCGCGCCCCGGCGGAACGGCGCGAAGGCGGCAAGCGCCTCGGCGAAGCGTTTCTGGGGGACGGCGTGCGCCGCGTAGGAATCAGCCCGGTCGTCGAAGCGCATGGTCAGGGAGCGAGGAAGGTCCGCAGGTCGTGGCCGAGCCCTTCGACGGTCTGGCAGCCGACGATGGCCTGGGCGACGCCTTCGGCGTGCAGGAGCGTGTCCTGGTCGCCGACATAGGCTTCCCAGCCGGCGGGGAGGCCTTGGCGGCCGAACGTGATGAGCGCGACGCCGGCGGGTTGCGCCAGCACGTCGAGTCCGGCCTGCAGATACTCGAGTTCGTAGGGCAGCTCGGCGGAAGCCGCGGGCGCGAGGCCGGCCCGGCGGCGGAAATCCGCGAGCGCGGCGGCCGGGTCGCCATCGAGCCAGCGACGCAGCCAACGGACCTGCGTCTCGGAAGCCCGCCCGCACGAGCCATGCTCCGCGCAGAACGAGGTGAACGGGGCGAAGAGCAGGGCCTTGGCCGGGAGCTTCACGCCGCGTGCCCCGGCCTCGAGCAACAGGTGCGCGCCCAGCGACCAGCCCACCAAGGCGTCGCACCCGACGAGGTTCTCGGCGGCGCCGACGACAGGGGGATAGAGGACGTGCTCGGCCTCGGGCGCATGCGCCACGGCGAGGTCGCGCATCTCCGCAAGCGACACGCCCCAGCCGCCGATCCACCCGATCTTCATGGCGTGACTCCTTTCAGCACGGAGAGGAAGCTCGCGAGGCTATCGGCAGGCAGGCCGCGCCGCAGCGAGATCCGGATCCGCCCGGTGCGCACCGGGACGGTCGGCGGGCGGATCGCCGAGACGAGGAAGCCCGCGCCCCGCAGAGCCTCGGCGTAGCGCAGGGTGACGTCGGAGTCGCCCAGGATGAGCGGGATGATGGGCGAGTCGCCGGAGGGCACGGCGAAACCGGCGGCGCAGAGGCCGTCGCGCCATTCGGCGGAAAGGGCGTGGAGGGCGGGTCGCTCGGGGGCGAGCGCCCGGGTCCGCTCGACCGCGGCCAACGCGGCGGCGGCGCTGGCGGGCGCGAGGTAGGTGGAATAGATGAACTCCCCGGCGAAGTTGACGAGGGCGTCGCGGACCTCGGGCGCGTGCGCGAGCACGTAGGCGCCGTGCGAGCCGAGGCCCTTCCCGAGCGTGCCGACGACGATGTCGGCGGCGGCGGGGACGCCCTGCCCTTCCTGCAGCCCGGAACCCGTGGCCCCATACCAGCCGGTCGCATGGGCCTCATCGAGCACCCAGCAGAAACCGAACCGTCGGCGCAGCGAGGCCAGGCGACGCAGATCCGGGCTATCGCCGTCCATCGAGTAGACGCTTTCCGTCACGACGAAGATGACCCCGTCGAGCGCCGGCTCCTCGTGGAGCATCAGTTCCAGCGCGTCGAGGTCGTTGTGGGCGAAACGGCGCAAGCGGGCGCCGGACCGGAGGATGCCGTCCAGCATGCTCGCGTGGACCAGCCGGTCCGCGAGGACGACGTCGCCCTTCCGCGGCAAGCCGCCGAGCACGGCGGCGTTGGCCGCGTAACCGGTGTTGAACACGAGGCCGTGCTCATAGCCCTGCCAGGTCGCGAGGGTGCGCTCGAGACGCTGATGCAGCTCGGTGTAACCGGTGACCAGGGGCGAGGCCGAGGAGGAGGCGCCCCAGTCGCGCAGCGCGGCGGCCGCGGCGGCGATGACCGCGGGATCGCGGGCGAGGCCGAGGTAATCGTTGTCCGCGAGGTTGACCCGGCGGTCATCGGCCGCGCGGGCGATGAGCCGGCGCCGGAGCGCCGCACCCTCGCGTTGGACGAGGGCCTGGCGGAGGCGATGCAGGAGCGCCGCGTTCATCGCGGCAGGAAATGGAAGCGGACGGACTTCTCGCCCCGGCCGGATTCACCGAGCAAAGGAATCCCCGCGTCGGCGAGGCCCGCGCGGTTCGACGCGGCGACCGCGGCGGAGGGTTTCTTCGCCGCGTTGAGCCAGACGCCCACGGGCCCGTCATAGCGGCGGCGGAGGTAGGCGATGGCCAGGCGGGCCTGGTTGATCGCGCCCAGGCGGTCGGCCACGACCACCACGGCGACGGTGGGCTGGAGCGCCGCGGCGAAGTCGGCCCAGTCCTGGCCGGACGGGTCGATCGGCACGGCGACACCACCGGCGCCTTCGACGATGCGGCAAGGCGCGGGCGGGAGCGCGCGGTAGCGCCTCAGGAGCGTGGCCAGGTCGAGCTTGCACCGGGCCTTCCGCGCGGCGGCGAGCGGCGCGATCGGGTCGGGCAAGGCGATGAGCGTGTGAGGCTCCGCCCACTTTCCCGCGGCCTTCGGCGCATCGGCCGGCCGGCCGGCGGCGACGCCCGACTCGACGGGCTTGATCACCTGCGTGAAACCATCGCGGGCCAGGCGCCGCGCGAGCAGTCCGGCGACGTGGGTCTTGCCCACGCCGGTATCGCTGCCGGTGACGAAGAGGACAGGCACGGGATTACTTGCAGCCGCAACCACCCTGGCCGCAGGACTCCTCGGCGGCGTTCGCGGCGGCGAACTCCGCGACGCTCGGCCACGGCGCCGGCTGGGCGGCGGCCGGGGCGATCTCGCCGCGGTGGATGCGGCGGGCCTCGTCGGGGTGCATCGGGTGGAGGCCGAGTCGCTTCATCAGGTTCATGTCCTCCTCGATGTCCGGGTTGCCGGTGGTGAGGAGCTTCTCGCCGAGGAAGATCGAGTTGGCGCCCGCGAGGTAGCAGAGGGCCTGGGTCTCGTCGTTCATGTTGGCGCGGCCGGCGGAGAGGCGGACCATCGCCTTCGGCATGAGGATGCGGGCGACGGCGACGGTGCGGACGAACTCGATGGTATCGACGAACTGACGACCGGCGAGCGGGGTGCCTTCGACCGCGACGAGGGCGTTGATCGGCACGGAGTCGGGCTGGGGGTCGAGCGAGGCGAGCTCGACGAGCATCTTCAGGCGGTCGTCGACGGTCTCGCCCATGCCGATGATGCCGCCGGAGCAGACCTCGAGGCCGGCCTTGCGGACGTTCGAGAGGGTCTGGAGGCGGTCGTCGTAGGTGCGGGTCGTGATGATCTTGGAGTAGTGCTCGCGGGAGGTGTCGAGGTTGTGGTTGTAGACGTCGCAGCCCGCCTGCTTGAGGCGACCGGCCTGCTGTTCGCTGACCATGCCGAGCGTGCAGCAGACCTCGAGGCCGAGCTCCTTGACGCCGGAGACGGTGCGCAGGACGCTGTCGAACTGCTTGCCGTCGTTCACGCGGCGCCAGGCGGCGCCCATGCAGAAGCGGGTCGCGCCGCCGGCCTTGGCCTTGCGCGCGTCGGCCAGGATGGCGTCGGTCTCCATCAAGGCCTCGGCCTCGACGAAGGTGTTGTTGTGGACGGACTGCGGGCAGTAGGCGCAGTCCTCGGGGCAGGCGCCCGTCTTGATCGACTTGAGCGTGCAGAGCTGCACGCCGGCCGGGTCCTGGTGCGTCTGGTGGGCTTGCTGAGCCTTGAAGATCAGCGTGTTGAGCGGCAGGTCGTAGAGCGCGCGGGCGTCGGTGAGGGTGGGCATGGTAGGGAAAGGGCTAGGGCTTGGGCCGGGACTAGGGCTGGGAAGAGACCGGGAGAAGTCCCGGCAGGGTGTCATCCATCGCGAGGCGGACGGCGCGGACGAGGTGCTTCACTTCGTCGGCCTGGATGGAGATCGGGGGGACGAACAGGATCGAGTCGCCGAGGGGGCGGATGACGAGCCCGTGGCGACGGGCGGCGAGGGCGACGCGATAGCCGGCGCGCGTGTCGGTCGGCCAGCGGTCGGCCCGGGCGGGCTTGAACTCGACCGAACCGGTGAGGCCGAGTTGGCGATAGGCGCGAACGTGCGGGTGGCCGGCGAAGGCGGCCTGCATCTCGCGACCGAGCAAAGCCGCGCTTTCGGCGACCTGGCCGGAGGCGAGCATCGGCTTCAGCTTGCGCAGGGAGGCGCGCGCGACGGCGCAACCGAGCGGGTTGCCGGAGAAGGTGTGCCCGTGGAAGAAGGTCTTCCCTTCGGAGAACTTGCCGAGGAAGGCCTGGTGGATGCGCTCGGAGGTCAGCGTCGCGGCGAGCGGCAGGTAGCCGGCGGCGAGGCCCTTCGCGAGGCAGAGGAAATCCGGGACGACGCCTTCGGCCTCGGCGACCGTGAGCGAGCCGACCCGCCCGAAGCCGGTGAAGACCTCGTCGAGGATGAGGTGCACGCCGTGCTGGCGGCACAGGGCGGCGACGGCCTTCACGAAACCGGCGGGCTGCTGGACCATGCCGGCGGCGCCTTGGACGCGCGGCTCGAGAATGAGACAGGCGGTCGTGGCGGCCTCGCGGACGAGCAAGGCCTCGAGCGCGGCCAGCGAGGCGGTGGCGTCGGAGCGCTCGACCAGCCCGGCGCATTCGGCGTGCACCGGCGCAGGGAACGTCCGCGCGGGGAAGAGCCAGGGCGTGAACCGGCCATGGAATTCCGAGCGGCCCCCGACGGACATGGTGCCGAAGGTGTCGCCATGGTAGGCGCCTTCCATGGCGATGACCCCGCGCTTGGCGTCCTGGCCGACGAGTTGCCAGTATTGGAAGGAGAGCTTGAGCGCGACCTCGACGGCGTTGCTGCCGTTGTCGGTGAAGAAGCAGCGGGGCAAGGCGCCGCCGGTGAGACCGGCAAGATCCTCGGCCAAGCCGGTCGCGACCGGGTGGTTGAGGCCGAGGAGCGTGACGTGCGCGACCTGCTCGAGCTGCTCGCGCAGGGCGCGGTTCAGGTCGGGGTCGTTGTGGCCATGGACGTTCGTCCAGACCGAGGCGTTCCCGTCGAGGTAGCGCTTCCCTTCCCCGTCGATCAGCCAGGAACCCTCGCCTCGCACCAGATGGAGCCGGGGATTGTCCAGGTACTCCTGCATCTGGGTGAACGGATGCCACCCGAAGCGCCGGTCGGCGGCGTCGAGGGCGTCCGGGCCGGACGCGACGGCTGCAGGGGCAGTCGGCACCCCCCGGTTCTAAGCCCGACCAAGCCCATTGTTAAGCCCGAAGTGGAGGGAGGTTTACAATAGGATAGCGGTTAGGGGTTAGCGGTTGGCGGTTGGGGAAAGAAAACCGCCCCTCGCATGACTTCTCACCTGGCTTGATCGCATATCCCTAGCCCCGGCCCCAGCCCCGGCCCTCATCGCATCTCACCGAGGCCTTCCTGTAAGTTTGACCCTTCAGCTCCTCCGCCTAAAACGAGCCCATCCCATGCGCGCCCCCTTGACGCTGCTTTGCTACCTGCTGGCGCTCGCCTCTTTGAGCGGCGCCGAGCCTGACCCGCACCAGAAACTTTTCGACGAGGCCAAGCGGGTCGTCCAGGGCCTGCAGGAAAACGTGTTGCCCGCCCCCAACCCAAATCAGGAGACCGAGGCGGAGCTCCTGCAGGACATGGCGCATGGGGACAAGGCGGTCGACCCGGCCTTCTGCCGCCGCCTCGGCCTGGATGAACTCACCGACCGGCTTTTGCCGGCGCTGGATGCGCCCTTCCGCACCGACAACGTCGGCGGGGCGCTCGACGCGTCGCGGCTTTTCCTGATGCGCGGGCATAAACTCTGCCAGGAAGGCAAGGTCGCGGAGGGCCAGGCATGGCTGCTGAAGGCCCATCGGATGGCCCGCCGCCCAGAGGCCGACGGCAACTTGCTCCGCCTCCTCACCGCGATCGCCTTGGAGCAAATCGCCCTCTCGGCGGACGGCGCCTACGTCGGGACATGGTCGCAAGGGGAGAGCCAGGCCTATGTGCGCGCGCTGGAAGCATTGCCGCCCCTACCGGGGCTGCGCCACGCGGTGCTCAACGACGACCTCTCGCTGAACGAGCCCACCCGCTTCCGGACGTTGCTGCCGAAGCTCAAGCCGTTGACGTCGGCGGAACGTCGGAAGAAGTTGGTGGAACACTTCCCCGGGATCCAGAACTTCGAGCCGGAGTTCCTGCTCTGCTACGATGGGATGATCGACAACCTGACGCCCGCGGACTGGGATGACTTGCTCCGGAACATCGCCGGCGAGCTCGAGCCGTTGAACGCGGAAAAGCTGCGCGCGTTCAAGACCCGCGTGGTGGCCGCCAAGGATTTCGCGAAGGACCCAGCGAAGGCGCCGAATGGACCGATGACGCCGATGAAGAAGGCCGAAGCGTTCTACCTCGCGCTCTTGGGTGCTCCCATCGAACGGACCGCGGGTATGCGCCTGGACTTGGACCTGAAAACCCAGCTGCTCAAGGTCGCCTTGCAAAGAGGCGCCGCCTTCGACGCCGGCGACCTCGCGGGCTTGGCCTCGGTGGCCGATGGCCCGCTCAAGCTCGGGGTCACGGAAGACGGTGAACGCCGGGCGATCCTGGCCGGCGAACGCGGGCACTACTTCATGTCCCTCGAACGGAAACGATGAAAGGCCGCCCGACGCTGCTCCTCGCCTTGCTGGCGTTCGTAGGCGTTTCGGCTGCGGAGCCCCCGGCCCCAGCCAAGGAAAAGGAGCCCATCAAGAAGGGCTGGGCGGGTGGACATCCCGATACGGCCAAGGCGATGAACTGCGGCTGGTTCTACAACTGGGGGCCGCACGGCGAGTCCAAGGATGGCGTCGAGTTCGTGCCGATGATCAAGGGCAAGAAGGGCGCCACCGAGAAGGTGCTCGCCCAGGTCAAGAAGAGCGGCGCGAAGGTGCTGCTCGGCTTCAACGAACCCGAACGCGAGAAGCAGGGCGACACCACGGTCGAGGAGGCGCTCGACCTCTGGCCGCGCCTGATGGCCACCGGCCTGCGCCTCGGCAGCCCGGCTCCTTCCTCCGACAAGGAGGGCATGGCGTGGCTCGAGAAATTCATGGAGGGGGTCGAGAAGCGGAAGCTGCGCGTGGATTTCCTCGCGGTGCACTGGTACCGGAGCGCCGACGTCGACAAGTTCTCCGAGTGGCTCGACGGGCTGCACAAGCGCTACGACCGCCCGATCTGGGTCACGGAGTTCAACGCCAAGTTCACCGACGGCGACCGGGATAAGTTCGCGCGCGAGGCGTTCCGGATGCTGGAGCACCACCGGTTCGTCGAACGCTTCGCCTACATGAACGGCTTCCACGCCGAACCAGGCGCGCTCTTCGAAGGCAAGGGCGAGGCCAAGACACCGACGAAGCTGGGCGAGCTCTTCCGCGACCTCGGTCGGTGAAGGGCCGGCGGCTCATGGGGTGACCGCTACGCCCTCGCCCATGTGTCACCGTGCCCACGTGCCCCCTGCACACCCCGCGAAACCCCTTACTTAAGCAACTCCTTCACCTTGCCCTCGATGGCGTCGGTCCAGATCTGGTAGCCCTTCTCGTTCGGGTGGAGCAGGTCGGGCATGATGGTCTTGGACAGGGTGCCGTCGGCCTCGAGGAACTTGGCGCCGATATCGAGGAAGAAGACCTTCTTGTCGTCGGCGAAGCCCTTCACGATCGCGTTGGTGGCCTCGTTCTGCTGGCGGAACTTGTCGTTCTTGTCGGCGCCGCGCGGGAAGATCGCGAGGACCAGGATCTTGGCGTCCGGGCACTTCTGCTGGAGCTTGGCGATGATCGCCTTGATGCCCTCGGCGGTCTGCTGGGCGGTGCACTGGTAGACGACGCCGCCGATCTCCTTCTGCGGACGGCCCTGATGGCCGGTATTGTTCGTGCCGATCATCAGGACGATCTCCTTCGGCTTGAGGCCGTCGAAGTTGCCATGCTCGAGGCGCCAGAGCACATGCTCGGTGCGGTCGCCGCCGATGCCGAAGTTGGCGGCCTTGAGCGGCGCCCAGGTCTTGTCCCAGATCGCCTTGCCCTTGCCGTCCCAACCATGGGTGATCGAGTCGCCGAGGAAGACCAGCTGGGCCTCGCCCTGCTTCGAGATCGCGTTGAAGGATTCATGGCGCTTCTCCGTGCCGGGGTGCAGGACCGGCTGGATGGCGTAGTTGGTCTCGGCGGCGAGCGGGAGGAGCGAGGCCGCGAGGGCGAGCAGGGTGGCGAGGCGGGTCTTCATGGGGGTGGACGCAGGATTGCCCTCGACCCGACGGAGGCAATCCCAACCCAGCCTAGGTTTGCCAGCGGCCGGACGGCCCCCATGAATGGACCCACCCCCATGCGCCCCCTCCCGTTGTTGCTCGCCCTGCTCGTCGGGCTCACCGCCTGCCAGCCTTGGGCCGGCGGCCCCGCCGCCCTCGCCCCGGTGCCGGCCCTGACCGCGGAGCAGGCGACGGAATACAAGCTCGACCCGAAGTTCTTCCGCAAGGCCACGCTGGCGGAGGGCATCCTGATCGCCACCTCGGCGAAGGTCGCCGACCACACGCACCGTGAAGCCGCTTACCAGTTCGGCCAGGTGATGCGCACGCTCGCCCCGGAGATCGCCGCGCGCATCCGCGCAAAGAAGGTCCTCTGCGTGATCATCGCGCATGACGAGCTCACTTCCGACGTCCCCCAGTTCGCGTCGGACAAGACGGGCAAGGAACTGGACTTCTACAACTGGCGGCAACGCGGCTTCCTGACCCGGGTCGACGGCCGGCACGTCGTGCTTTTCGCGGAGGAGGACGTGATGGAATACGAAGGCGGCATGCAGACGGAGAGCATCCTCATCCATGAGTTCGGCCATGTCATCCAGGGCGCCGGCTTCTCCCCGGAACAGCACGCCCGGGCCAAGGCCGCGTTCGAGCAATCGAAGCAGGCCGGACGCTACCAAGACGGCTACGCCGCCCAGCGGTTCCGCCGGGTGCAAAGCGCCACGCCCGTCAGCCTGCTCGACGCGCTGGTCGCCTCCTTCCCCGACCAGCCGCGGGCCTTCCTGGCCAAGTGCCTCGACGCCGGCGACATCCTCGTGAACGGCCTGCCCAGCCACGCGCAAGTCCAGGTGACGAAGGCCGACAAGGTCCTGATCGTGTTCGGCGGCCCGAAGCAATGCTACGCCGGGACCAACCCGGCCGAATACTGGGCCGAGGGCGTGCAAGACTGGTTCGACACCAACCGGACGATGGACCACGACCACAGCCAGCTGCACACCCGCGACCAGCTGAAGGCCTACGACCCGCCCCTCGCCGCCCTCTGCGCCGAGGTCTTCGGCGACACCCCTTGGCGCTTCGTCTCCCCGCGGTTGCGGGCCGGGCAAGGGCATCTGGCCGGCTACGACCCGGCCACGGCCCCGAAGGTCGCGAAGCTCCCGCACATCGACGCCGCCGCCCAGGACTACTACGACCAGTACTGGAAGGACTACTGGCGGCGGCTCCACGCCAAGCACGACGCCCCCGCGGCGAAGTGAACAAAAAGGCCGCCCGGATGGGCGGCCTTTTGATGCGGTCATCCGAACCTCGGCTTATTCGAAGTCGTAGATCTTCACCGAGTCCCAGTAGGCCTTGCAGTCGGCGATGAAGGCCTGGTGGATGGGGTCGACCTGGTAGGCGTCGTGGTCGGCGTGGTTCTTGAAGACGAAGAACTCCGCGAAATCGTAGGAGGTGTCGATGATCGGGCGGACGGCGTGCTTGCTCGGGACGCCGACGTAGCCGCTGTGGATGCTCTTGATGGCGAGGAGGCCGCGGAGCTTGGTCTCGAACTCCGCGCGCTGGGCGGCGGTGATATCCTTTTTCAGGTAGAAGAAGACGACGTGGTGGAACATGGGAAGGCGAGATTTGCGGAAGCGGCGGCGGAAGGAAACAGCAAATTACTTCCGGAAGAGGTCGAGCAGCGCCGCGGTCACCAGGGCGTGGCCGGCCGCGCTGGGGTGGTTGACCTGCGACATCAGGTCCTTGAGGGGCGTGCCGGCGGCGACCTTGGCCTTGAAAAGCGCCAGGCTGTCGACCAGCAGGACGCCGTGTTCCTTGGCGAGGGCGCGGACCTGTTCGGCGTGGAGGTTCAGCGGGTCCTTGGGGTCGTCGAGCTTGGCGGACTGGTCGGGGGTCGGCGTGAGCAGGATGACCTGGATGCCGGCGGCCTTGGCGGCGACGATCATCGCGGTCCAGTGGGCCTTGGCCTTCTCGAGCCCGAGCCGGCGGTCGTTGAGGGAGTAGTCGATCGTCACCACCGCCGGGCGCAGCGCGAGCACGTCTTGCGCGAAGCGGGCGGCGCCGCGGTCGGAGGCCTCGCCGCCGATGGCGGTGACGATGACGTTGAGCACGGCGTGCGGGAAGCGTTCGCGCAGTCCGGCCTGCAGGCCCGCGGGGTAGGCCTCGTTCGCATGCACGGCGGGCGTCACGAAATAGCCGGCGGGCACGCTGTGGCCGTGGCACACCAGGTGGATCGTGCGGTTGCGCGGCCACTTGAGCTCCAAGGCCTGCACGACGGGGGTCAACGAGGACGGCGCGGCGGATGGCGCGGGTTCGGCCGCGGCCAGGGCAAGGCCGGCGACGAGGAGCAGGGGTAGCCAGGGGCGCATGGGTCCTTTCTACGCGCCGGGCCCGGGCAGGGAAGCGCAAAGGGTTTCGCCTTCCCCCGCCCCGCCCCTGCCCTCATAAAAAGCGGACGGATGGCCCACCTCCTCGGCATCGACCTCGGCACCACGACCACCATCGTGGCCCGGATCGGCGCCGACGGCGCCCCCGAGCTCGTGCGCGACTGGGAGGGCGAGCCCATCACGCCGACGGCCATCGCCTTCGAGACCGCCAACCACGTCGTGGTCGGACGCGAGGCCCGGGCGATGGCCGACGACGGGGAGCATGTCTTCCTCGAGTTCAAGCGTGACCTCGGCACCGGCGTCTCCCACCCCGCCTTCGGCCGGCGCGTGACGCCCCTCGACCTCTCCGCGCTGATGCTGCGCAAGGTCCGCGAGCACGCCGCGGCCGCCCACGGTCCGGTGGACCTCGCGGTGATCACGATCCCGGCCAACTTCACCAACGCGGCCCGCGAGGCCACGCTGGAGGCCGCGCGCCGCGCGGGCTTCGGCACGGTGCACATGATCAACGAACCGACCGCCGCCGCCCTCGCCTACGCGCGCGGCCAGCGCCAGCCGCTCGACGGGCTCTACGCGGTCTTCGATTTCGGCGGCGGCACGTTCGACGTCTCCCTGGTGCGCGCGAAGGGGATGGCCGTGGAGGTCGTCTTCACGGAGGGCGTGCAACGGCTCGGCGGCAAGGATTTCGACGCGAAACTGACGGCCCTGGTGGCGGACAAGTTCCGCGCGGCGACCGGCGACGAGCTGCGCCCGGGCGACTGCGAGTTCGGCAAGGCCGACGCCGAGGCGCTCAAGCACCGCCTGTCGGCCCGCGAGACGGTCCGCCTGCCGCTCCGCTCCTCCCGCCATGGCCGCGTGGCGATCACGGTCACGCGCGCGGAGTTCGAGGCGGCCATCGCGGGCCTGGTCGCCCAGGCGGAGATGGCCTGCGAGGGCGTGCTGCTGCGGGCGGGTGTCGACCGCGCCGAACTCGCCGGGGTCTTCCTCGCCGGCGGCACCTGCCGCGTCCCGGCGGTCCGCGCGGCGGTGGCCCGGGTCTTCGGCCGGGAGCCGCTGCTGCGCGACCCCGACACCGCCGTGGCCCTGGGCGCGGCGCTCTACGCGGCGCACAAGGCGGATCCGGCGAAGCTGTCGCCGGGCCAGCGGCGCCAGGCGGCGGCCATCGCCTTCCAGGACATCGCCCCGCACTACTACGGCACGCTGTCGGTCGACGACGACGGGTTGCTCGAGAACAGCATCATCATCGCGAAGGGCGAGAAGCTGCCCGTCTCCCGGACGCGCACCTACTACACCGTGGAGGACGACCAGCGCGTGCTCACCTGCGAGGTCACGCAATCGGCCATCCCGGAGTCGGACCCGACGTTGGTGCTGCGGATCGCCGAGGTGGAGATGCCGCTGCCGTCCGGACGACCCGCGGATCAGCCGATCGAGGTGACCTTCGCGTATGACCTGAACGGCATCATGCGCGCGGAGTTCCGCGACCTCGGGACCGGCCAGCCGCTCGTCATCGAGCTGCGCGACAACGGGGCGGGCCGCGGCTCGCTCAACGTCGCGAAGGTCGAGCTGGGCTGACCGATGCGCGACTGGCTGCTCCCGCTCGCGCTCGCCGGCGTCCTGGTCCTGGTGGTCTCCGCCTGGCTGGCGTTCCGCCGCCCGGCGCCACCGGCGCGCCGGCCGCGCCGCCGGACGGGCGGCGTGACCGCGGCCCCGACGGGAGCGAGCGACGCCGAGCGCGTGGCCTGGGTGCTGGGCAAGCTCACCGCGACGCCGCCGCGACGCGTCCCCCGCGACGGCGTGCTGCGCGAGGTGCTGGGCAAGGTCCCGGCGGAGGATTTCCTGGCGGCGATCGGACGCGAGTTCCGGACGGCGCTGACCCTCGAGGAGGACCGGCTCGGCATGACGGTCGCGCAGTTCGCGACGTACGCGGCCCATGTGCGGCGCGGCCAGCGCAAACCCCCGACCGCCGGACGCAAGCGCTCGCCGCGGACGACGGGCGACGTGCTCGACCGGCTCGACGCGCCGTTGTTGGCGCTGGCGAGCGAGCTGGGCTTGCGCCGCGACTGGGACCTCGACCAGGCCCGCCGCCACGTGACGAAGGAATACCTGCGCTGGAACGCCCGCATCCACCTGGCCGCCCGCGAGGAGGAACGCGTCGCGGTGCAGTCGCGGCTGGAGCAGATCGGCCGGCTGCGCGAGGCCCTCGCGCCCGGAAAGCGCTGAAGCGGCCTTGCCTCCGGACCCGCGAGCCCCACGCTCACCGCCCTCCGCATGCAGGCCCTCGTCCCGCTCTTCCCCGAAGTCACCGCCGCCCAGTGGGACCAGCTCACGGCCATGGCCGCGCTGCACCGCGAATGGAACGAGAAGATCAACCTCGTCTCGCGCAAGGACATCGCGCACCTCGAGCGCCATCACTACGCGCCCTGCGTCGCGGCGGTGAAGTTCCTCAAGCTCATGGACGGCTGCCGTGTCATGGACGTCGGTACCGGAGGCGGTTTCCCCGGCCTGATCCTCGCCGTCCTCCACCCCAAGGCCCGCTTCACGCTGGTCGACTCCGTGGGCAAGAAGATCACCGTCGTCGAGGACATCGCCGCCCGCCTGGGGCTCAAGAACGTGGAGGTGAAGAACGCGCGCGCCGAGACGATGAACCACGAGCATGACTTCGTGACCGGCCGGGCCGTGGCGGACCTCCGGACGTTCGTCCACAACACCCGGCAGCTCCTCTGCAAGGGCCAGAAGCACTCCTTGCCGAACGGCATCCTCTACTGGCAGGGCGGCGACCCCGCCGAGGAGGCGGCCAAGTCCCACCTGAACCCCGTGTTCAGCTTCGAGCTGCGCCCCCTGCTCTGGGACGATGAGAAATTCGAAGGCAAACGGATCGTGCTCTACCGCACCCAGGACCTGCTCCGGTGCAAGAAGCCCGATGCGCCGGGTATGACGAACTAGGCCGCCCCGTGCCTTGACCCGTGGGCGGCAACCCGCAGGGTAAGGGCGATGTCCAGCCAGCGGCTACCGTTGAACCCGGCCGGGGAACGCCTCGAGGCGCTCCTCCGCCAGCGTATCGTCTACCTCGACGGGGCGATGGGCACCATGATCCAGCAGCTCAAGCTGCAGGAGGCGGACTACCGCGGCGAACGCTTCAAGGACCACCCCGGCCAGCTGAAGGGCAACAACGACCTCCTGGTGATCACGAAGCCGGCGGTCGTCCGCGACATCCACCGCGCCTACCTCGACGCCGGGGCCGACATCCTCGAGACCAATACCTTCAACGGCACGTCCATCGCGATGGAGGACTACGCGATGACCCACCTCGTCCGCGAGCTGAACGTCGCCGCGGTGAAGGTCGCCCGCGAGGCGGTCGACGCCTTCAAGGCGGCGAACCCGGGCAAGGACGCCTTCGTCGCCGGCGCCATCGGCCCGACGAACAAGACGCTGTCGATGTCCCGCGACGTCAACGACCCCGCCAAACGCGACGTGACGTTCCTCCAGGTGCGCGACGCCTACCGCGAGCAGGTCGACGCCCTGCTCGACGCCGGCGCGGACCTGCTGCTCTGCGAGACGGTCTTCGACACGCTGGTGCTGAAGGCCGCTCTCTTCGCCATCGACGAGGCCTTCGCGGCCCGCGGCGCCCGCGTGCCGCTGATGATCTCGGGCACGATCACCGACCAGTCCGGCCGCACGCTCACGGGCCAGACGACCGAGGCCTTCTGGAACTCCGTCCGCCACGCCCAGCCGGTCAGCATCGGCATGAACTGCGCCCTCGGCGGCGAGCAGATGCGCCCGCACATCGCCGAGCTGGCGAAACGCGCCGACATCTTCGTCTCCTGCTACCCGAACGCGGGCCTGCCGAACCCACTGTCGCCGACGGGCTTCCCCGAGGGGCCGGAGGACACCGCCGCCATCCTCGAGACCTTCGCCCGCGACGGCCTGGTCAACCTCGTCGGCGGTTGCTGCGGCACCACGCCCGGCCACATCGCCGCGATCCGCCGCCGCACCGAGAAATACCCGCCCCGCGTCCCCGGCGCGGCCCCGGCCGCGTTGCAGCTGTCCGGCCTCGAGCCCCTCAACATCGTCGGCGGCCCCGGCACCTTCGTGAACGTCGGCGAGCGCACGAACGTCGCCGGTTCCAAGATCTTCAAGGGCCACATCGAGAAGGGCGACTACCGCGCCGCCCTCCGCGTGGCCAAGCAGCAGATCGAGGCCGGCGCCATGGTCATCGACATCAACTTCGACGCGGGCCTGCTCGACGGCGCCGCGGCGATGACGAAGTTCCTGAACCTGGCGGCGACCGAGCCGGACATCGCCCGGGTGCCGTTCATGATCGATTCGTCGAACTTCGACATCATCGAAGCCGGCCTGCGCTGCGTGCAGGGCAAGGCCATCGTGAACTCGATCTCGCTCAAGGAAGGCCAGGCCGAGTTCGTCCGGCGCGCCCGCCTCTGCCGCCGCTACGGCGCCGCGATGATCGTCATGGCCTTCGACGAGCAGGGCCAGGCCGCCTCCTTCGCGGACAAGGTCCGGATCTGCGAACGCGCCTACGGCATCCTGACCCGGGAGGCCGGCGTCGACCCCCAGGACATCATCTTCGACCCGAACATCCTGACCGTCGGCACCGGCATGAAGGAGCACAACCGCTACGCCCTCGACTTCATCGAGGCCGTCGCGGAGATCAAGCGCCGCTGCCCCGGCGCCCGTACCTCGGGCGGCCTGTCCAACGTCTCGTTCGCCTTCGCCGGCAACAACAAGGTCCGCGAGGCCATCCACTCGGTCTTCCTCTACCATGCGGTGAAGGCCGGCCTCGACATGGCCATCGTCAACGCCGGCATGCTCGAGGTCTACAGCGAGATCGACCCCGCGCTGCGCGACCTCGTCGAGGACCTCGTCCTCTGCCGCCGCGAGGACGCCACCGACCGGCTGCTCGAGGCCGCCCCGCGCTTCGCCGCGACCAAGACCGAGGGCGCCGACACCGCCAAGAAGAGCGAATGGCGGAACCTCGGCGTCGAGGCCCGCCTCGAGCACGCCCTCGTGAAAGGCTTGGACGAGCACGTCGTGGCCGACACCGAGGAAGCCCGCCTGAAGCTCGGCCGGCCGCTGCTCGTCATCGAAGGCCCGCTGATGGATGGCATGCGCGTCGTCGGCCAGCTCTTCGGCGAGGGGAAGATGTTCCTGCCCCAGGTCGTGCGCTCCGCCCGCGTCATGAAGACCGCGGTCGCCCACCTCGAACCGTTCATGGCCGCCGAGAAGGTCGGCGGCTCGACCCAAGGCTCGTTCCTCATCGCGACCGTCAAGGGCGACGTCCACGACATCGGCAAGAACATCGTCGGCGTCGTGCTGGCCTGCAACAACTACGCGGTCACCGACCTCGGCGTGATGACCCCGACCGAGAAGATCGTCGCCGAAGCCCAGCGCCTGAAGCCCGACTTCATCGGCCTGTCCGGCCTGATCACCCCGTCGCTCGACGAGATGATCACGGTCGCCCAGGAGCTGAAGCGCGCCGGCATCCGCACGCCCCTGCTCATCGGCGGGGCCACGACCTCCAAGGAGCACACCGCCATCAAGATCGCCGAGCATTACGACGGCCCGATGGTGCACGTCGGCGACGCCTCCCTGGTCACCGCGGTCTGCAGCGACCTCCTCAACCCCGCCAAGCGCGAGGGCTTCATCGGCGACCTCCGGGCCGAGCAGGCCGAGCTGCGCGAAGCCTACGACCGGCAGCAGCCCGCCGTGGTCATTCCCCTGGCCGAGGCCCGGAAGCGCCCGCTCATCACCACGGCGCCCGTCCAACCCGCCCCGCGCCGGCCCGGCGTCACGCTTTTCGAACGCATCGACCCGGCCGCGGTGGCCGAGATCATCGACTGGACGCCCTTCTTCATCACCTGGTCGCTGAAGGGCTCTTTCCCGGGGATCTTCAAGTCGCCCAAGGTCGGCGAGGAGGCCCGCAAGCTCTTCGACGCCGCGCGGGTCGAGCTCGACGACCTCATCCGGAATGACCGCGTGCATCTCCGCGGCGTCGCCGGCCTCTGGCCCGCCCGCCGCGCGGGGGACGATGTCGACGTGTTCGCCGACGAAACCCAGGCCCGGAAGCTCGGCCGCTTCCACTTCCTGCGCGACCAGCGGCAGCGCCCGCGCGTGGATACCTGCCGTTCGCTGGCCGACCTCGTGTCCCCGGAGAAGGGTGACCACCTGGGGGCGTTCGCCGTCACGGCGGGCCAGGAGATCGAGGACTACGCCGCTTCGTTCAAGGCGAAGGACCCGTTGCGCCACATCCTCATCCAGGCTCTCGCCGACCGTCTCGCCGAAGGGTGCGCCGAATGGCTCCACCGCGAGGTGCGCACGACGCTCTGGGGCTACGCGCCGGGTGAAACCCTGACCGTCGAGGAACTCGTCGACGAGAAGTATGCCGGCCGCCGCCCCGCCGCGGGCTACCCGGCCTGCCCGGAGCATACCGAGAAGGCCGAGATCTGGCGCCTGCTGGACGCGGACCGCCTCGGGTGCACGCTGACCGAGTCCTACGCGATGAACCCGGCCGCTTCGGTGTCCGGTCTCTACTTCGGCAACCCGCAGTCGATCTACTTCGACATCGACAACGTCGGCCGTGACCAAGTCGAGGACTACGCCGCGCGGAAGGGCTGGACCGTCGCGCAGGCCGAGAAGTGGCTGCGCCCCGTGCTCGGCTACAAGACCTGACGATGGAGGCGCGCGAACGCGAGAAACTCGTCGCCGCCGTCGGGGCCGAGGACGCCGCCGCGGTCGAGCGCTTCCTCGGCGGCTGCGCCTTGTGCGCGCTCGTCGAGGCTGCGGATGGCGCCGACAGCGATTGGCCGGAGTGGGCCCGGGCCGCCGCCGTGCTCCAGCGCTGGCTCGAGGCCGCCGGACGCGAGGCCGACGCCGAGCGCAAGCTCGGGTATCTCCATTGCACCGTCGAGGCCCAGAAAGCCGTCCCCACCGCCCTCCGCCCCGCCCTGCCCCAGGCCGTCGCCCGCATGCTCAAGCAGCACGGCTTCGCCTAGCCCTGAGGTTTTCCCGACCCAAAGGGGTCAGGCCGTTCGCAGTTCGGGCTGTTAGTTTAGGAGCCGTTTTTTGCCGTTTAAACTAACAGGGGGCGCCGCGAACGGCCTGACCCCTTTGATAACCAGGGATAAGGCGCGTCGATTGACAGCGGAAGCCTACCAACCTAGGAAATCCACATGCTCGCCTTACCCCGGCTGCGGTCCCTCGGCTTAACGGCCCTCGCCTGCCTCTGCGCGATCGCCGCGAACGCCAAGGAGAGCCTGGAGACGCTTCGCGCCAAGGCCGACAAAGGCGAGGCGGTCGCCCAGAACGAGCTCGGCTGCATCTATGAGAACGGCGAGGGCGTGAAGGTGGACTTCGACGAGGCCGCGAAATGGTACCGGCGCGCGGCGGACCAGGGCCATGCGATGGCGCAGGGCAACCTCGGCTACCTCTACCTGATCGGCAAAGGAGTACCGCTGGACAAGGCGGCCGCCCTCCAGTGGTGGCGCAAGTCGGCCGCCGGAGGGTGCGGCGGCAGCATGTTCAACCTTGGCCTCAGCTACAAGAACGGCGACGGCGTCGAGAAGAACCTGACCGAGGCGGCGAAGTGGTTCCGCGCCGCGGCGCTGGCCGGGGAAGCCGACGCCCTGTTCAATCTCGGCCGGCTTCACGAGCTCGGCGATGGGGTCGAGAAAGATTTGGCCCAAGCCTACGCCTATTACAAAGTCGCGGCGCTCGACTACGATCACCATGACTCCAAACGGCGCCTGGCGGCCCTGCTCAAGGCATCGTCCTTCATCATCATCACGAAGGGCGACATCGCCGCCGTCGCCTTGAAGGCGGATATCGCCGCGGCCAAGAAGCCGGCGAAGTGAGCCGAGGGTGATGCGCCCTGAGTCGATCATCGTGCTTGGGATTAACGGGTTGGCTCGGGACCGCCACCCGGTTTGAATGAAACGGATGAGTCACCGCACGCGCATCTGCCTGGAGTGGCTGGGTTGCCACGCGGTGGCGTTCGCGATCTTCCTGCCGTGGTCCTGGATGGAGGGCGACGCCGGCAAGTACGGTTTCACCGCCCTGCCGCTGCTCTTCGGCTGCGCGCAGCTCTACCCGCTGCGGGGCTACGTGCGCTGGTGGACCTGGCTGCCGGCGACCTACTTCCTCGGCTACATCGGGAGTTTCTGCTTCCTGATGCTCTACTTCATCGCGATGGGGTGCACCCTGGCCTTCGCGCAAGGACTCTGCCTGCTCCCGCGCCGACCGCTGGTCGCCCTGGCGTGGATGCCGCTCGGCGCCGCGGGCTGGTTCCTCGCCATCCAGCTCGCCCCCGTGGCCATCCTCCGGAGCGACGGGCTCAGCCTCTGGGCTATTCCCTTCGCCGGCTACGCCCTCGCCGTGCTGCCGGCGGTGCTCTGGTTGCGCCAGGACGAGGTGCCGCCGGCGCTGCCGTAATCTACGCAAATTTGCGTAGATTAGGTCCGGCTAATCCACGCATGCGAACCCTCAACCCCGGACCAGTTGCCAGGTCTGCCAAGCCATCAAGCCGGCGAGGATGAGCCACAGGAGACCGGTGACGCGGTCGACGGCGCGGACGATGGCGGGGCTGCGGAGGTGCCGACGCAGACGATCCGCCAGGAACGCGTAGAAGCTCATGACCGAGGTCTCCGAGACGACGGTCACGGCGAGCAACGCGAGGAGCGACGAGAGATGGAAGCCGTCCGTGGGCAGGCGGCCCGCCTGGATGATCACCAGGATCCACGGCACGGTCTTCGGGTTGGAGAAGTTGACCCAGACGCCGCGCCAGAAGAGGCGACCCGGCGAGCCCTCGAGGCTCGAGCCATCCGGCAGCACGTCGCGCGGGCGGAGGAGCAGCATGCCTCCGAGGTAGAGGAACCAGAGCGCGCCGGCCCCGGCGACGACCGCGCGGGCGGACGTGAACTGCCCCGTCATCCAGATCGCGATCGCGAGGGCCAGCAACGACTGCGGCATCTCGCCGGTCGCCAGGCCGAGCGTGTGCCAGAGCGTCCGGCGGGCGCCGTAGCGCAGGGAGGTCTCGAGGGTGGAAAGGACCGCGGGACCGGGGGAGAGGCTCGCGACGAAGCACACCCCGATGAGCATGCCGAGGTCCATCGACCCTTAGCGGAGGGCTTGCTTCCAGCGCGCGAGCTCGCGGGCGACGGCCTTGGGTCCGGGCATGCCCGTGTTCTCGCGCGCGGCGAAACCACGCTTCAGGCTGAAGACCTCGCGCCAGCCCTTCGTGAATTCCTTGTCGGCCGTCCGCGCGGCTTCGTCCGGAAGCTTGTCCAGCGGCACGCCCGACTTCTCGGCGAGCGCGACGAGGCGGCCGACCGCATGGTGCGCGTGGCGGAACGGCATGCCCTTGCGGACGAGCCAGTCGGCGAGGTCGGTGGCGAGGAGCGCGGGGTCGGAGGCGGCCGCGAGGCAGCGCGCCTTATGGAACGTCGTGCCCGCGAGCGTGGCGTCGGCCACGGCGACGGACAGGAGCAGCTGGTCGGCCGCGTCGAAGAGCGGCGGCTTGTCGTCCTGCAGGTCGCGGTTGTACGTGAGCGGCAGGCCCTTGGTGAGCGAGAGCAGGTGCGTGAGCGAGGCCTGGAAGCGCGCGGCCTTGCCCCGGAGCAGCTCCATCGAATCCGGGTTGCGCTTCTGCGGCATCAGCGACGACCCGGTGGAGAACTCGTCGGGCAGGCGCGCGAAGCCGAACTCCGCGGAGGACCAGAGGACCATGTCCTCGGCGAGGCGCGAGAGATGGACGCCGCAGAGCGCGGCGGCGAAGCAGAACTCCGTGGCCGGATCGCGGTCGGCGACGGCGTCCATGGAGTTGCGGGTGACCTGCGGGCGGCCCTTGGCGTCGACGAACCCGAGGAGCTTCGCGGTGACCTCGCGGCGGATCGGGAGGGTCGTGCCGGCGATGGCGCCGGAGCCCAGCGGGCACCAGTTGGCGGAGGCCTTGACGGCGGCGAGGCGCGCGCGGTCGCGGCCGAACATCTCGGCGTAGGCGAGCAGGTGGTGCGCGACGGAGACCGGCTGGGCCCGCTGCAGGTGCGTGTAGCCCGGCAGGATCACGTCGGCGTTGGCCGCGGCGAGCTTCACGAGGGTCTTCAGCAGCGAGACCAGCGCCGCGTCGGCGGCGTCGCACTGGTCCTTGATCCAGAGGCGGACGTCGGTGGCGACCTGGTCGTTGCGCGAGCGGGCGGTGTGCAGCTTGGCGGCGGCGGGCACGCGCTTCGTGAGCGCGCTCTCGATGTTCATGTGCACGTCCTCGAGGTCGCGGCTCCAGGCGAACTTGCCGGCGGCGATCTCCCGCGCGATCCCGTCGAGGCCGCGCAGGATCGCGTCGCGCTCGCGCTTGGTCAGGATGCCGGCCTGGGCGAGCATCGTGGCGTGGGCCTTGGAGCCGCGGATATCCTGGGCCCAGAGGCGATGGTCGAACGAGACGGACTCGCCGAAGCGCAACATGAGTTCGGCGGGACCGGCGGTGAACCGGCCGCCCCAGGTTGCCTGTGCCTTCTTCCGTGCGGACATGAGGAAGCAATGCCCGCGGCGAGGCGGTCAGGCAAGCAAGGATGCTCAGCGGGCGGCCTTGGCGGCCTTGTCCTTCGGGGGCGCGGCCTTCGGCGCAGGGCCCTTGGCGGGCGGGGTCGCGGGAGCGGTGCCCGGGTTCGGCACGGTCGCGACGACGCGCAACGGCGCGCCGGCCGCGCCGCCGCCTTCGATGCGGATCACGATCTCGCCTTCCTTCGCGACGCCGAGCCGCTCCCGCGCCTGATCCTGGACGAACTCGGGATCGCGGCCCATGCGTTCGATGTAACGGGCGGTCTGCTCGCGCTGGCGCTCCAGGCCGTCGAGCTGCGCCTTCTTCTGGCGTTCGGACAGGCCGAGGGCCTCGAGCCGTTCGGTCTCCTCGGAATACGTGGAGAGCGTGAAGGCGAGCACCGCGCAGAAGAGGAAGAAGACGACCCAGAGGACGAGCTTCTCCGTCTGCGGGTTCGAGGAAGTTTCGACGCTCTCCATGGGACGTGCCGGAGTGAAGCCGAAACCGGCGGACGGGCGAGGGGAAAGTGACCGGCTTACTTCACCGCCTGCTGGGCCGCCGCGGCGAGGGAACCGCTGAACTCCATGAAGGCCCAGACGAGGACGCCGGTCACCGAGACGTAGAGCCAGACCGGGAAGACCCATCGGGTCAGGCGCTTGTGGTCCTCGTAGCGTCCGGCCCGGGCGAGCATCACGGCCCGGATGATGAAGGGGGTCACGGCGATCGCCAGGAGGATGTGGGGGAACAGGATGACGTAATAGAGGAGCTTGTCCCAGGTCAGGCCGACGTCGGGGCGGTACAGGATGTTGGTCCGGCCGAGGGCGACCCAGAGGTGGACCTTGGAGGCGAGGTAGAGGGCGAGGAACAGCGCCGAGGTCACGAAGGCGGTGGCCATGGCCTTGCCGTGACCAGCGCGGTCTCCCCGGCGGATGCGCAGGAAGCCCACGACCAGGAAGACGGTGGCGAGGGCGTTCAGGGCGGCGACGCCGCGGGAAAGGAGCTCGGTGGTGGTAGCCATGCCCCTAAACACAACCGCCGCCCCGGAAAAAGCAACCCGGAGACCCCGCTTAACCTTGGCTTAAGGGCGTATCGGTTATGATGTTATTCACACCATGAGCCCCCGACTTCTCCCCCTGGCCTGCCTGGGCCTGACCGCCGGGCTGGCGGCCGCGGACGCCGCCAAAGCGCCCGCCCTGAACCCCGCCGACGCCAACCCGCCCGCCCAGAACAAGGTCACGATCACCGTGAAGGGCGACAAGCGGGTCATCGAGTCCAACGGCATCCCCGACCACAAGGTCTCGAAGTTCCCGAACCGCGGCAACCCCAACGCCATCTCGGAGCAGAAGTATCACCTCGAGGTCCCGGCGAACCCCAAGCCCGCCGAAGGCGGGGCCACCGGCCGGATGATGTCGGCCTGGGGGGTGGCCCTGAACGGGGTGGTCTTCGATCCGGGCACCGCCGAGGTCTACAACGACGGCGACCGGAGCAACCCCTGGCATTACGAAGCCTTGCGGAGCAACACCACGATGGGGACCACCCCCCGCATTCCCACCGGGCTCGGCCTCGACGACAACCATGGTCACGTCCAGCCCAACGGCGCCTACCATTACCACGGCCTCCCCACCCTGCTCGTCGAGCGCCTCTCCACCGGCGAGAAGAAGATGGTGCACGTCGGCTGGGCCGCGGACGGCTACCCGGCGTAT
>Ga0214919_10000230_pt1 | contig 95457 bp, 84 predicted proteins | sample LL1503_MetaG_FD_177994 | JGI IMG/M metagenome (GOLD analysis project Ga0214919, IMG submission 177994) | Freshwater microbial communities from Lake Lanier, Atlanta, Georgia, United States - LL-1503 | ecosystem: Environmental > Aquatic > Freshwater > Lake | place: USA: Georgia | collected...
TCTGGCAATCGTCCCGTAAATATTATTTCGTTTTTGTTGGGCACAGAATCGATAGCATTTTGAAGCCCGCTGTACTTCCAATAATTTTCACCAGCGATTACTAGCTTAGTTTGCGAATCATTTTTCCTTCTAAACTCTCCATACGCGCGAACCAATCGCTCTAGGTTTTTTCTTGGATGCAACGCTCCTATGTATAAAAAATAAGGAGCGCCTCCTGTAATTTTTTTTCTAGTTTCTAAAATTTGCACTTCTGTCAAGGGTTGAAAACCATGTGCCGCGCCATTGTAAACGACGTCAATTTTATTTTTTTCTATATTATATTTCGAGGCAATGTCGTTTTTAGAAAACGCTGAAACTGTAGCAATACGAGTTGCGCGATTGGCAAACAAAGGAAACTTTTTCTTATACCAATTTTTAATATTTACAGGAAGATCCTCCGGATAATGTTCAAAATTCAAATCATGAATGACAGGCAAACATGGTGTTTTCCCTTTAAGCGGCAAAAATCCATCGGGAGAAAGAAAAAGAGCTGGTTGAAGATCACGTAAAACACCGGCGACAGAATAATTCAGCCATGCATTAAAGAGCCAAGGTCGCCGTGCGGGTGGAAAAAGCTTTACCGGTGTAATGTTTTCAGAAAAAATAAAATCTTCGTGGATTTTCCTATCAAAAAGAAAAACAAAATGCGAATTTGGTTGAGCTTGTGTTATACGCTGCAATGTTTCAAATGTGAATCGACCAATTCCATCGAGTCGGTCGGGGACTAGCAAGCGAGTATTTACAACAATTACCATTGTACGAAATTAGTTCTAAGTTTTTAGTTTAAAGCGATTAAGAAGAATTTTCCTTAATTAAACGTTACAAAGAGCTAAATTCGCCCCGTGAAAAACATGGTTAAATATCTGCTCCAATCTATTTTGGGCTATCGACGATATATCCGATGTTTTGCCTGGTTCAAGGTAAAAACGCTACGTACCGATTCGCGAGAACAAGATTTTATGTACTTTTTATCCATGCTGCCCAATGAAGGAACTGTGCTAGATATAGGTGCAAATCTTGGCTTTCTTTCGGCCCATATTTCTCACCAATTAACACACGGAAATGTCATTGCTTTTGAGCCGATGCCAGACAATCTAAATGCACTCCACTATGTAGTGAAACAATTTCAATTAAATAATGTTCGTGTAGAGGCATTTGCACTAGGCAATGAGGATGGGCAAGTGGAAATGGTGTTGCCAGTTGAGGGAAAAGCAAAACAGCAGGGATTAAGCCATGTTGTACACAAAGAAATAACACAACATAATGAAGGAATTAAATTTAAAGTTCCTATTAAAAAACTAGACTCTCTTTCTTATCTTTTCGACAAGGGGGTTACTATTACTGCTTTGAAAATTGACGTTGAAAACTTTGAGCAATATGTTTTGGAGGGTGCTAAAAATCTTTTCAGTACACACCACCCGCTGCTCTACATTGAACTTTGGGACAATGAAAACCAAAAAAATTGTTTCCAAATTATGAAAACGATGGGATATTCTGTAAAGGTACATGTCAATAATACACTGGTTGATTTTAATAAATCAATGCATGCCGATAAAATAAATTTCTTTTTTATTTACACTGAATAGCACACAATTAGTTCAACTAACCCAATACTTTTTCCTTAATTTCGCATACGTTTTATTGGAACTTGTTAAATGCAAAAGAAGTTCATCACCAACCTCCTTATTTTACTTTGTCTGAATCTGCTAATTAAGCCGTTTTGGATATTGGTTATTGAACCGCACGTTCAAAATTCAGTCGGAAATGGTTCCTATGGGGAATACTTTGCAATCGCAAATTTTTCTTTTCTACTCAATATCCTACTTGATTTTGGGATCACTAATTTCAACAATAAAAACATTGCCCAAAATAACCACTTGCTTTCAAAACATTTTTCTGGATTATTTGTCTTGAAGCTAATGCTTGCCGCCGTTTACATTATCGCAACAATTATAGTGGGTTTAATTATTGGTTACGATGGGCGACTTACAAAACTTTTATTAGTCCTTGGGTTCAACCAGTTTTTAATTTCCCTTGTGCTTTATTTACGATCTAATTTACAAGCCCTCCATTTTTTCAAAACCGACGCATTTCTTTCTGTCCTTGACCGCATTATAATGATCGGAGTTGTTTCACTGCTTTTATGGACCAATTTTTTCCCGGGCAGAATGGATGTGATGGATTTCGTTTATGCACAAACTTTTGGATATTTCTTAACAGCGGTAATTGCATTTTTTGCTGTTGTTAGCAATACAAAAATAATTCGATTGCGATGGAATCTTCCTTTTTCATTGATGATCTTAAAAAAGAGTTACCCCTTTGCTATACTGGTTTTACTAATGACATTTTACAACCGAATTGATACCGTAATGTTAGAGCGCTTATTGCCAAAAGGAAACGAAGCACAAACAGTTCGACTCAATGAACTCCGAGCTCCTAATTTATTTCCTACCGCAGCACAAAAAGAAGAACGCATATACCTTGAAAAGGAATTAAAACATACAGGAGCAGAGCAATCAGGGGTCTATGCAAAAGCATTCCGTATGCTTGATGCAGTAAGTATGGTTGCCTATTTATTTTCTATTTTACTTTTACCTATGTTTTCCCGCATGTTAAAATACAAAGAGCCCGTTGAGCAATTAATTAAACTTGCATTTACACTTTTGATAACCGTGGCGGTGGTGGTTGCAATCGGATCTGTGTTTTACAGAACAGAAATTATGGGAATGCTTTATGGCAAAGAATATTTAGGAGATGTTGTAATTGTATTTCCCTTATTGATGAGTTGCTTTGTTGCCATTTCAACTTCCTATATTTTTGGATCTTTATTAACAGCAAATGGAAATTTAAGGGAACTAAATATCATGGCTTTTTGTGGGATGTTGATCAATGTAACACTCAACATTATTTTCATAAAAGTGGTACAAATGGATGCTATTGGTACTGCTATTGCAAGTTTGACGACACAATTAATAACAGCAACGGCTCAAGTTTTAATAGTTAGTAGAAAATTTAAATTGAAAACAAATTACAGATTACTCAGCACACTATTTGTATATATCGCAGGGGTAACAGCAATTGCAAATCTTACACACACCTATATACTAAATACATCATCCGCTTACGGTTGGTTGCTTGGTTTTGGCATCATGGCATTTAGTTCGCTCGCATGGGCTTTTGCAATCCGACTAATAAGCATAAAAGGAATTTTTCGTATTCTTAAATACGGCTAATAATTTAATACCTCATCACATTTCCAACTGAATTCACCCTCTTTTTCCTTACTTTTACAATCAATAAAGCTATTACCCAAGAAATATGGAGCAAAAAACTAGCAATGGAAATTACTTTGATTCAACCAGCCTTTTTGAATTTTTCTGGCGTTGGAGAAAACCCCTCATTATAATTGGAATTACTGCAGCAATTTGCTCCTCTATTGTATCATTTTTAATTCACGAACGATACAAATCGACTGTAATTATGTTTCCCGTGCAATCAAATGCAATCGCGAAAGCTTTACTGACCGATGACGTTTCTGGGAAACAAGATATTTTGCAATTTGGTGAAGAGGCGCAAGCGGAACAACTGCTCCAAATATTATATTCGGATGAAATTCGTTCTCGGATTGTTGACAAATACAAACTGATGCAACATTACCGAATCGATCCAAACAACAAGTATAAGAATACACTCCTTTACGAAAAATACAGCGAAAATATAAGCTTCAAAAGAACTGAGTTTTTATCAGTAAAAATTGAAGTCCTTGATGAAGATCCTTTCATTGCATCAGAAATTGCAAATGACATTGGCAATCTATTGGATTCAACAAAAACTCGGATGCAAAGGGATCGCGCCAACCAGGCCTTTGACATTGTTGCAAACGAATACAACCGAAAAAAAGCAGCTATCGCATTACTAACAGATTCCATCAAAGCCCTTAACCTACTTGGTATTTACGATTACGAATCCCAATCAGAAGTTACAAGTCAACAATATGCAATCGCACTTTCAAAAGGTGATGAACGTGCAATTAAGCGACTGGCTGATCAATTAAAAATCATTGGGGAATACGGAAGTGCCTATATGTCTGTTCGGGAAAACCTTTACATACAACGGGAACAGCTCAACTTGCTAAAGAAAAAATTTGAAGAAGCAAAAATTGATGCTGAAGCAGTGCTGACTTATAAATTTATTGTAAACAAAGCATTCCCTGCCGAGCGAAAATCGTATCCGGTTCGTTGGCTTATTGTAGCAACAAGCACAATCGTATCTATGGTATTCGGCATTTTAGTACTTATTCTTTTAGATAATATTAAAAGAATCCGAAAGCAAGGTGCTCATTAATGATACTTGCTTACCTGATTGCTTAACATAATTTAATTCGGGCTGCTAAGCAGAAAACAATAATCTAATTAATCAAAAAAATATCAAATTCTTAATTTGAAAAATTAAAAAATCTCTTATCATTCAGATATGTCAGTTTTCAACAACATAGAAATTTTACAAATTGCAGCTAGCAGAAAAAAACATTTAATTATTTTAGGAATATTAGCTATTCTTTTAGGAATTATTTTTTCAGGGGAAACTTTTATTAAACCCAAATACAAATCCACGGCCACACTTTATCCGGTAAACATTGTACCCTATTCATTGGAATCATCTTCCGAGCAGTTAGTCCAGCTATTCCAATCGAGTGATGTACGAACTTTAATGGTAAAAAAATTTAACTTAGGAAAAAGATACAACATTGAATCTAAAAACCCTGAAAACTCAATTCAACTTGCTGAAACATATGAAGAAAATATTTTAATTCGTAAAACAGAATTCGAATCAATAAAAATTACCGTGTTGGATGAAAATGCAGATACAGCATGCGCGATGGTAAATGGATTAATAGATTGCATGAACGAACAAGCTAAATATATTCAACGTCAAAAATCTAAAGAAAATTTAAAATTGTATCGCACACTGTTGGATGAAAAGCTCCGCCAAATTGACTCTCTTGAATTACGCAACAATATGCTTCGCACTCAATATGGCTTACTTGATTATACTGTTCAATCAAAAGCAAGCACAGCAAGTCTTTTGAAATTAACAAGCGAAGGAGCCTCAAAAGAAAAATTTAAAGCAAGTGATACTTTACTTAAAAATTTAAAAGAAAAAGGTGGTGAGCAAATCTCAATTGTAAAACAGTTAAAAGGACTTTATAAATCCTATAATAATATTAGAGATCAATATGACCTTGTTAAGAATGATATAGCGAAGGAGCTTACTTACGCTAATGTAGTATCAAAACCTTTTCCTGCAGATACAAAATCGTATCCTGTACGAATGTTAATCGTATCAATCTTTACCCTTTCAACACTTTTATTAGGAATGCTTTTATTCATACTAATTGAAAGGGGTCGTACTAAGCCAAATGCCGACACTCGTATTAAATAATAAAAAAACCCTTTGGTGGGTTTATGGCTGCAGCCTAATTTTTTTGGTTATAAATACCATCTGCATTGCCAATGAATTTTATTGGCTTAATTTAGTTCCACCAATAATTTTTGTAGTCCTGTTGGCATTATTGGCACTCGACAAACTTATTTTGGTTGCCGTTTTCCTTACACCTCTTTCCATAAATTTCGCAAGCACTGAAAATCATCTCGGATTAAGTTTGCCCGTTGAACCAATTCTAGCTGGTATTTTAATTCTTTTCCTATTGAGGATATTTCATGAACAGCAGTTCGATAAAAAATTTCTTAGGCATCCTATTACGATTGCTATTTTATTCAACTTGATTTGGATTTTTATTACCTGCATAACCAGCGAATTACCTATAGTGTCCTTTAAATTCTTACTCTCTAGACTCTGGTTTATCATTCCGTTTTATTTCATCTGCACAGAAATGTTTAAAGACATTAGCAACGTGAGAAAATTTTTATGGGCTTACATTATCCCATGCATTTTTGTCATTGGCTATACTTTATATTGGCATTCCCAGTTTTCATTTGGAGAAGATGCTGCTCATTGGGTAATGTCTCCTTTTTACAATGACCACACTGCTTATGGGGCGGCGCTCGCCATGTTTTTCCCCGCACTAATTGCTTTTGTTTTTAGTAAATCTTACTCTAATAATATCCGAATTATTGCATTAATTATTCTTTCGGTATTTACAATCGCACTTATATTTTCCTACACACGCGCAGCATGGGTAAGCTTAGTAGGTACACTTATTGTCTATCTGGTTTTTCTGATCGGGATTAAATTTCGTACAATATTAGTTGTTGGGATAATTGCTAGCGCTTCCCTTTTTATGGCTTGGGGAGACATCGTAATGAAGTTAGAAAAGAACAGGCAGGACACTTCCAATAATCTAGAAGAACATCTCCAATCGATTTCCAATATTTCTACTGATGCTTCAAATTTAGAACGAATAAACAGATGGCATTCCGCTTTTAGAATGTTTGCTGAACGTCCAATTTTCGGATGGGGCCCTGGAACTTACAGCTTCGAATATGCCCCTTTTCAGTTGTCAACTGAAAAAACTATTATCAGTACAAATTCTGGTGAATTAGGAAATGCACACAGTGAATACATTGGTCCATTAAGCGAATCAGGCATATTAGGCGGAGTAAGTTTCTTACTCATTTTTATTGCTATTCTTTGGACTGGTTGGCGTCTTTGGTACAAGCTCCCGAAAGGCGCTACGAGAGGCTTAATTACATCCGTATTTTTAGGCCTGCTAACTTATTTTATTCATGGTTCGATGAATAACTTTTTAGATACAGATAAGGCTTCGGTTCCATTTTGGGGATTTGCAGCAATTTTAGTTGCTGCCGATTTGTGGTACACGGGAAAGGAAAAAATTAATGCGAAATAATATTTTTAATTAATAAGCCAACAAGTAGCTGAATTAATTTTATTTCCCTAAAGTAATCTGCACGACACCAAAGCAATATCATCAGGATAAGCGACATCTCCTTTAAATAAATTCACATTTTTAATAATAAGGGCATTTAATGCTGCAGGTGATAATTCTTTGTTGTCTAAAGCAATTTGCTGGACGCGTTTTAATCCAAAATCATCTCCCTCTGCGTTTGTTGCCTCTACCAAACCATCGGTATAGCAAATCAACAAAGATGATGGCGCAATATTAATGATCCCTTCTCTTACTTTTACAAGCTCCTCAAACATTCCAAGACCTGTACAACCGACAGTCAATAAATTTGCGCCATCTTCATCAATAACTATCGGGGGATTATGACCTGCATTGATGTAATGAAGTATTCGAGTAACGGTATTGTACTTTGCAATAAATAGTGTGATAAATTTTTCACCTTTTGTACTTAGGGATATTTTAGTATTCAGTTCTTGAACTAATTCTGGCAGACTAGGAATATGGTGCAGTAAAATTCTAAGGCTTGCTTGAAAATTAGACATTAGTAAAGCTGCAGGAACACCTTTGCCCGAAACATCGGCAACACAAAAAGCAACTTCATTATCATTGATTTGAATAAAATCATAATAATCGCCGCCAACTTGTTGATGAGGCAAATAAACTGCGTCCATATCCATCATCTCATTGCTTGGTAATTTTTCAGGAAACAACATTCGCTGAACCTCCCATGCTAATTCCAATTCACGGTGCATCGCAGCACGATTTAAATTTTCTTTAGCAAGTTTCTTATTCTCAATGGCAACAATAATAAGATTGGTGAGCGTTTGAACAAATGGCAAGTGGTGAATTGACGCAGATATTCCTCCAGCATCTTCGTTCAAATCACCGATAAGCACATAGGCAAGTGGTTGGTCCTTATGAAATACTGGAATGACAATTTCAAATGATTTATTAAAAACATCATTAGTTGAATCAATGTCAATTGTTGAAATTTCCTTAATTCCCTTAAACTCTTTTTCAACATCTATGTGACTAATTTCCTCTCCAACTCCAATGCTCAACAAACAATTCCATTGCTTACCATCGTGACTAAACAAAACAAGTTTGCCAATTCCCAATTTCGCCCTGATGCTTGATTCAAAAATAGCTAACAACTCTTTTGTTGAGACATTATTATTAATAGCTTTAGTAATCTCCAACAGCGCATTGAGTTTAAAATCTTTTATACGACGGGCGCGCGCTTTAAATTCTGTTTCCTTCTTTTCGTCCATTGGCATTGCAGCAAATAATAATTGAGTAAAAAATTAATCGTTTTTAAAAGAATTTAAAAATTATATTCTAATGCTAAAATTTAAAATGCCGAACAATAAATTTTCGGCATTTTAAATTTACTTCTCTTATGCTCGTTAAGCTTTAACGCGCTCCATGTAAGAATGATTTTTTGTATCCACCTTAATTTTATCGCCAATATTGATAAACAGTGGAACGTTTATTTTAGCGCCGGTTTCAAGGGTGGATGGTTTCAACGTATTGGTTGCCGTATCTCCTTTTAAGCCAGGTTCACAGTAAGTAACTTCTAATTCCACAGTTGCTGGAGCTTCGGCAGAAATTGGTTCGTCACTTTCGAACCAAACCTTAACATCCATACCCTCTTTTAAATAATCGATTCCATCACCTATTGCATCCTTTGGTAAATAGATTTGCTCGAATGATTCCTTATCCATCAAAACAATATTTGAATCCTCGGCATAAATAAACTGAAGGTTTTTATATTCTACCCAAACTATTTCAACCATTTCTCCTGAGCGAAAACGATTTTCAACTAATTTACCATTGCGAAGGTTCCGCATTTTACCTTGATAAAAGGCGCGCAGATTTCCTGGCGTACGGTGTTGCCACTCTACAACTTGAACAAGTTCATTATTGTATTTTAAAAAGGTTCCGAGGCTTACATCTCCTGTATCTGCCATAGCTATTAATTTATTAGTTATTAATGTATTATTGGGATAGCGAAGGTAATAAAATGAGACTGATGGTTTTGCTTAAAATTCAATTAAAAGGTGTTTTCCAACAATAAACTTTGAAAACACCATGAATATGGCTGGTTTTATTAAACTTTTCTTGGTGCGGCGAGCAATACGATAATAAGAAATTGGTAAAATTTGTTTTTTTATTTGTAAGACTCTATCAATAATTCTTTAACACAGAATGAATATTCTTCCTTGACTTGATTAGAGCAAACAATGATTGTTCTATTTAAAGCATGTTCACGAATTAATTCAGCATACCAATTGCATCCGTCAGGATCAAGATTAGAGCAAGGTTCATCAAGTAATAACAGTGGAGTGTCGCTCAGTATAGCCAACAATAATCGCACACGTTGTTTCATTCCAGATGAAAAGTTTTTCAGCTGTTTGTCTTTTGCATGTGAGAGATTAGAAATTTCGAGAATGTCTTTCGCTGTCAAACCATTTCTCCACGCCTTGAATTGTCCATGAAATGAAATAGATTCTGACAAAGTAAATTCTTCCATCAGCTCTAAATAGGGAGCAGCAATAGTCAACAATTTATAAATTAGTTCCTGCTCAATGGGGTGAGCATCTGAAGTATAAATTACCTTCCCTTCACCTTCCATCAAACTTCCTGAAATTACCTGTAGCAGAGTTGATTTTCCAGATCCATTTGAACCTAGAATTACAGTTGGTGCATTTTGTTCAAAAGAAAAACTCAGTCCACGAAAAACCCATTCGCTAGCAAATTTTTTACCGACATTTTGAAGTTGAACTTGCATTGTAATTTCCTTTATCAAAAATACAAATAATCCACCCTTACATTTAGTAATTAATAAAATGGGGAATGAAAATCTTCAATTGCTAAAATTAGTCAGGACATTTAGCAACTAATTATTTTAATAGAATATTTTTTCGCTGTGTAATTAATTATGAAATCCCTCTAATGACTCCATCCTGAGAAGAACGAATAAAATCTAATATCAGGTCTTTTTCTTTAGATGCAGGATGATCTTTTTCAATGACAGCAAGCGCATTTGAAACGTTGAGGCCGCGTAAATAAAGTGTACGATAAATATCTTCTACTTGTGCAATTATTTCGTTTGTAAACCCACGACGGCGCATTCCAGTAGTATTTACACCTGCAAATGCTAATGGTTCACGAGCGGCTTTAACAAATGGCGGAACATTTTTTCTTACACCCGATTTTCCAGCAATGAAACTATGCGCGCCTATTTTAGCAAACTGCACCACACCAACATATCCTTCTAAAATTGCCCAATCTTCAATTGTAACATGGCCAGCAAGCATAACTAAATTTGCAAGAATTACATTATTTCCTACAACACAATCATGTGCAACATGAGCATAGGCCATTAGCAAACAATTTTGTCCAACTGTAGTTTTCATTCTATCATTTGTTCCTCTGTTAATGGTAACATATTCCCTAACAATAGTTCCATCGCCAACTTCCGCAGTCGTAACCTCTCCATCAAATTTTAAATCCTGAGGAATTGCACTAATTACTGCACCAGGAAATATTTTACAATTTTTGCCGATACGTGCGCCATTCATCAATACAACATGCGGGCCGATCCATGTGCCCTCACCAATTATGACATCAGCTTCAATAAATGCAAAAGGTTCAATGGTTACATTGTTTGCAATTTGTGCTTTGGGGTCAATATGTGCAAGGGGGGAAATCATGCTGTGGTGGGTTCAGATTTTTTCGTTTCTACATTTCTAACTTTAACAATTTGTGCAAGCATTTTCGCCTCAGCAACAACTTTATTATTAACGTAAGTTGTTCCCTGCATGTGGCAAAGGCCACGACGAATAGGCGTAATTAACTCCAACTTAAAAACACAAGCATCACCAGGAACAACTTTCTGTTTGAATTTAACATTGTCCATTGTGAGAAAATAAGTCTGGTAATTTTCTGGGTCAGGAACAGTTTTCAAACAAAACACACCACCAGTTTGAGCCATTGCTTCAACCAATAAAACTCCAGGCATAATGGGCTCGTCAGGAAAATGACCAACAGTCCAAAATTCATTCATTGTAATATTTTTAACGCCTAAAATGTAATCTGCATTTAACTCAATTATTTTATCAATTAAAAGGAATGGTTGACGATGGGGAAGAATTTTCATTATTTGTCTAATATCAAACAAGGCAGGTGCGGCTGGATTAAAATTGGGCCCGTCTATTTTTTTCAAACGAGATTTTGTAATTAAAGCTTTTAACATTTTTGCAAAGGCAACATTTCCTGCATGCCCCGGACGAGCAGCTAGAATATGTATTTTCATATGCACACCAACTAAGGCTAAATCACCAACTATATCTAATAATTTATGACGAGCCGGTTCGTTATAATAATGAAGTTTTAAATTATTCAATACTCCACTTTCTTTTACTTCAACATTTGGCTTATTAAAAACTTTTTTAAGATGATCAAGTTTATCACTTGAAATGGGCCGATCCACCAAAACAATTGCATTATTCAAATCCCCTCCCTTAATTAAATCATTAGCCAATAATGCCTCCAGCTCATGTAGAAAAACAAAAGTCCTGCATTTAGCAATATTTTCTTTGAACTCGGATAGTTTATACATCCCAGCATGTTGCGTTCCTAAAACTTCCGAATTGTAATCGACCATCACAGTCACTCTAAATTCATCCTGCGGCACAGCGAGCATTTCTACTTGCTTCACGGAATCCTCATAAGAAAGATTTTCTGTTAATTCAAAATATTCACGAATTGCTGTCTGCTCAACAAAACCAACTTTTTCAAGTGCTTCAACAAAGGGCCAAGAACTACCATCCATAATTGGAACTTCTGGAGCATCAAGATCTATCAATATATTATCAAGATCGCAGCCCATTATAGCAGCTAACACATGCTCAGTTGTATAAATTCGTGCTCCATTTTGCTCTAGCGTTGTGCCACGAGCAGTATCTACAACATTATCACAATCAGCGTCAACAACTGGCTGACCTTCCAAATCTATACGACGGAATTTAAATCCATGATTATCTGGAGCAGGATGAAATGTAAGCGTTGCTACTTTACCAGTATGCAAGCCCACGCCAGTAATTGAAATTTTAGATTTAATCGTTTTCTGTTTCATGCTCGCAAATTTAGTTATTTTTTTAATGATTGACCATAGTATTTTAGCATTCATATTACTGACAATCAATATGCTAAAGGTGGAGAATCCAATCTTTATCGAAAAAACAAAGGATTTAATAAAATAAAGAAGAGATATATTAGAGTTTATACCGAATAAAAATTTAAGAACAAAATCCATATCTCGCCCCTACAGGGCTTCTAATGTGTGGTGGGTGTTGTTTTCTACCAAGATGTCGTCCCTCTGGGACTATGCTTAATAAAGACCATATTTAAGTTTCGTAGGGAGGACATCTTAATAGAAAAACAAAAGTTAAATTGTTTCAAAGTCCCGCAGGGACGAGATATTTTAAAACCATTTTAATAACATCTTATTCGGTATAAACGCTATTAACTCTTAGCTCTAAATTTTACGAATTAATTGGAGAACTTATTCCAGAATTATTGGGCAAATTGTTACCGAATTTCTTTCGGATAGCACAGGAAATATTTCTTTACTGGTCTCGCAAGTACAGAAATATCAAATACATCTGCTGCTTCAGCAATGTCCATTACTGTCCCGTTTTTGAAAAGAATATTTATGCGAATGTCATCTGCGGCATAGGCATTATTTTGTACAGCGCCAGTAAAAACATAGAATGGTATTTCATCCTTACTTAATGAAAACTTTTTAATTGCCTTTTTTCTTTTCTCATCAACATAACTTCCAGAGAAAGGTTTTTGCTGTAATTCAACAGCATATAATTTACGATTCACCAAGTTATTACACAGAAAAGCAAGCGTTTTATCGCTGTGATCAGTCCATACTTTTATACTGGTAATAATATCGTTATCGTCGAGCTTTGCAAAGGATTCAAGGACTTCTGGTTTATTAAGAAAAGCACTTTTAGACAACTTATTATAAAGGAAAAAATGCAAGGAAGGGGTGCAGAATAACGCTACCTTCTCTTCGGCCAATTCCTTAGCGCGTTTTAAAATATTTACCAATAAGTGTTCCGCACTTAACACCGTTTTATGCAAATAAACTTGCCAGTACATTAATCGTCGCGCAACAAGAAAATTCTCGATGGAATAAATTCCTTTGTCTTCAACAACCAGTTGGTCATCCACAACATTGAACATTTTTACAATACGGTCGCTACTTACAATACCTTCTGAAACTCCTGTAAAAAAACTATCTCTACATAAATAATCCAATCGGTCCAAATCCAATTGTGAAGAAACCAACTGGTGTAAAAATCTCTTTTTATATTTCCCACGAAATATTTTAATAGCAATTTCAAGCTGGCCCTTAAATTCTACATTGAGGCGATCCATAAAAACTGCAGACAAATCTTCATGCGTTATGTTATGCACAATGCTTGTTTCTAAAGCATGTGAAAATGGCCCATGTCCGATATCGTGTAACAGGATTGCAATGGTTGCACCTTCTTTTTCAGCGTCAGAAACTTCATGACCTTTCAAGCGAATGACCTCAATGGTTTCTTGCATCAAATGCATTGCTCCCATTGCATGGTGAAATCGAGTATGTAATGCGCCAGGATAAACAAGATTTGTCAAACCCAATTGTCGAATTCGACGTAAACGTTGAAAAAACGGATGTTCAATTAATTTAAAAACAAGGTCTGAGGGTACAGTAACGAATCCGTAAACAGGGTCGTTAAAAATTTTACGTTTATTAGGAGGTTTTATTGCCACAAAATTGTAAGATTAAATAGTCGTTTTAATATTCAATTCCTTCATTTGTTTCGCATCAATCACACTCGGGGAATCAATCATTACATCTCTCCCTGAATTATTTTTTGGAAAAGCAATAAAATCTCGAATTGAATCAGCTCCTCCGAAGAGTGAACACAAACGATCAAATCCAAAAGCAATACCACCGTGTGGTGGCGCGCCAAATTCAAAAGCGTTCATCAAGAAACCAAATTGAGCCTGTGCGTCTTCAGGACTGAATCCTAAAACGCCAAACATTTTTGCTTGCAGTTCCTTATCAAAAATACGAATAGAACCTCCCCCTATTTCTACTCCATTGATGACCATATCATAAGCATTCGCACGAACATCTCCGCGTGTTTTTTCATCATCAAGTTTTGCAATATCTTCAGGCCAAGGCGCTGTGAACGGATGGTGCATCGCAAACCAACGGTTTTCTTCTTCATTATATTCCAGCAATGGAAAATCAATTATCCAAACACAAGAAAATTTAGTTGCATCACGCAATCCTAAACGCGTTCCCATCTCCAAACGTAATTCAGAAAGCGCTTTTCTTGTTTTATCTTTTCCTCCTGCAAGCAACATCAACAAATCTCCTTTTTCTGCACCAAAGCATTCCATCCACTTTTTCAATTCATCTTCATTGTAAAATTTATCTACAGAAGATTTGAGACTACTGTCTTCATTATATCTTGCATAAACCAAACCTGTGGCGCCAACCTGCGGGCGTTTCACAAATTCAGTAAGCTCATCGATTTGTTTACGCGTATAATTTGCACAACCTTTTGCACAAATTCCAACCACCAACTCCGCATCATCAAAAACTTTAAAGCCTTTTCCTTTCACAACTGAATTCAACTCCACAAATTTCATTTCAAAGCGGGTATCTGGTTTATCATTACCATAATATTTTGCCGCATCAGCATAACTCATATGAGGTAGTTTGCCAATGTCAACTCCTTTAACGGTTTTAAATAAATGAGTAATCAATCCTTCAAACGTATGGAGAACATCTTCTCGCTCCACAAAACTCATTTCACAATCAATTTGTGTAAACTCTGGCTGACGATCGGCACGCAAATCCTCATCGCGAAAACATTTCACAATTTGATAGTAACGATCGAAACCTGCCACCATCAATAACTGTTTAAAAGTCTGCGGAGATTGTGGCAAAGCATAAAATTGACCTGGATTCATTCTTGAAGGCACAACAAAATCGCGCGCTCCTTCAGGAGTAGATTTAATAAGTACTGGGGTTTCTACTTCAATAAATTCTTCCGTATTTAAATATGCTCTTGTAGCTTGTGCCACTTTGTGCCGAAGAATAATACTTTCGCGAACAGGGGTGCGACGTAAATCAAGGTAACGGTATTTCATTCTCAACTCATCGCCACCATCGGTTTCATCTTCAATTGTAAAAGGAGGTGTTTTCGAAATATTTAATATTTTTATTTCAGTGGCTATTATTTCAATATCGCCAGTTGGCATTTTGGGATTCTTCGCTGAACGCTCTTGAACCATTCCCTTAATCTGAATAACAAATTCCCGTCCAAGTTGACTCGCTTCTTGTGCAAGACTTGCATTTGTAGTTGCATTAAAAGCAAGTTGTGTTAAACCATAACGATCTCGTAAATCAATAAATGTTAATCCTCCAAAATCACGAGAAGTTTGCACCCATCCAGAAAGGGTTACAATTTTACCGACATCCGAAAGTCGTAAAGCGCCACAAGTATGGGAACGAAGCATATAAAAAATGCAATTTTAGTTGACGGTAAAGTTACGAAACAGTTGGCAGTATACAGGTGAATGCGCATATAATGCAGTTTTAGTAAGGCCTAACACGCGAAACTCTCTTTCCTTATAGCGTTAAATTTATTAAATTCGCACACTATGGAACTCAGCGTTTTCAGCGACGAACACTACATGCGAGAAGCACTTAAAGAAGCTCAAAAAGCTTTTGAGAGGGATGAAGTTCCTGTGGGGGCGATCGTTGTTTGTGATAATCGAATCATTGCACGTGCACATAATCTAACCCAGCTTTTGATTGATGTAACTGCACACGCTGAAATGCAAGCGATTACTTCGGCTGCTAATTTTTTGAACGGTAAATATCTAAATGAATGCACACTTTACGTAACACTTGAACCTTGCTTAATGTGTGCGGGCGCTTTAAACTGGTCGCAAATTAAAAAAATAGTTTTTGGTGCTTATGATTCTAAACGTGGGTATTTACAATTAGAAAAAAATGTGCTACACCCAAAAACCGAAGTTGTAGGTGGGCTTCTGGCTGAAGAAAGTGCTATTTTATTAAAAACCTTTTTTCAAAAAAAAAGATAGTAGTCGCAGGCCTGCAAAAACAAATTAAAGCGATCCGTCTAAATTCTAATCGTTGCGCCTAACTTATCAGTATAAGTTTTCGTCAACTTCTCCATTATTTTTTCAATCCTAACATCAGTGAGCGTTGCTTCAATATCCTGCAAAATAAAACTTACAGCATACGATTTTTTATTTGCACCCAATTTCTCACCTTCATAAACATCAAATAGGTTTACTTCACGCAAAAGTGTTTTTTCAGTCTGCCATGCAAGCTCTTCGACTTGGTTATAGGAAATGTTTTTATCAAGCACCAAAGCTAAATCGCGCCGTACACTTGGAAACTTCGGAACTTCCGAGAACCGAATTTCCTTGGATGTAGTAACTAAACTTAATACAGCATCCCAATCGAAATCGGCATAATAAACTTCACCCGAAACATCTAGCGCTTTGAGAATGCTTTTTGAAACAAGGCCGAAACGAACAACTTCTTTTTTACGAACCACTCCTTTCATTGCCGATGAAAACTCAGCTGCCTCGATAGCATCCATTTTTATATCTGATAAACCAAGTCTGTTTAAAATCTGTTCAACACTTCCTTTGAGATCAAAAAAACCAATTTTATCAGACGGAGAATTCCAAGACTCCCGATTTAGGCGACCTGTCATAAAAATACCAAATCGTTGTAATTCAATGTAAGGCCATTTTCCATCTTCGTTCTTTTTTTTCAAATACACCTTACCCGTTTCATAAAGACGCAAATCAGGCGATTTCCTTTTTTGATTGTATGAAATAGTTTCTAAGCCACCAAATAATAAGGAACGGCGCATAATACCTAAATCAGAACTTAGGGGATTTAAGATTGCAATGTTTAAGGCCGGTTCCATCTTCAATAATTCGTAGTAACTACTTTTTGTTAGAGAATTATTCAAAATTTCTTGAAAGCCATTAGCCGAAAGTAAATCAGAGCAGCATTCCATTAACTTTTCAGCATTCGGCTGAACTGAAAACGAGAGCGAAGAGTGAAGACGAGCTGGAAATCCTATATTATTATATCCATAAATTCGCAGCACTTCTTCTACAACATCAGCAGGGCGAGTTACGTCAACTTTATAAGCAGGGACAGCTAGCAATAATGCATCGCTACCTTCTGACAAAATTGAAATACCGAGGGCACGAATAATTTTTTTAATTATGTTGTGATCAATTTTTTTTCCGATGAGCATGTCGCAATTATCAAATGCAAAAGCGATTTCCTTTGGGTTCACAACTGTCGGATAAATATCAATTAAGGATCCCGCTTGTTCGCCACCTGCTAATTCTTGCAATAATTTCGCTGCCCGCTGCAGAGCATAAACAGTAAGCGAAGGGTCTGTTCCTCTTTCAAAGCGAAAAGAAGAATCCGTTTTAATGTTATGAAATTTCGCTGTTTTGCGAACATGCACAGATTCGAAACATGCACTCTCGAGAAAAATACTCTTTGTAGTTTCCGAAACACCAGCGTCTAGTCCACCAAAAACACCTGCAATACACATTGGCTTATCACCATCACAAATCATTAAATCATTCACAGAAAGTTTTCTTTCAATTCCATCAAGCGTGATAAACTTAGTTCCTTTAGCAAGTTTTTTTACAACAATTTTCTTTCCTAAAATTTTAGCTGCATCAAAAGCGTGAAGTGGCTGACCCAATTCATGCAAAATATAATTGGTCACATCAACTACATTGTTTACAGAACGAAGTCCTATTGCTTTTAAACGCGCTTGCAACCAATCGGGCGAATTCTTTACAACAATTCCATTAATAAGAATTCCAGAATATCGAATACATCCTTCTGAACTTATCAATTCAACACTTATCGACGAAGTTTTCAAATCTTCCCCAAATGCATTTGAAGGGGGAAAAACCGCAGCAACATGCTCTGCTGATGGATTACTTTGCAAAGCATCAGCCAATAAAACTGCTGACAAATCTCTGGCCACTCCAAAATGTGACATAGCATCAGCGCGATTTGGTGTTAAGCCAATTTCAAAAACATGATCTGAATTTATTCCAAAAATTTCTGCCGCGGACGTGCCTACTTTCGCGTTTTTAGCTAAAACTAAAATCCCATCGTGCGAATTTCCTAACCCAATTTCATCTTCTGCACAAATCATACCTTCAGACAACTCTCCTCTAATTTTCGATTTGTTAATTTCAAAAGGAGCTGCTGCAATAGGATAAACTTTTGTTCCAACTGCTGCTACAATAACTTTTTGACCAACCTCCACATTGGAAGCACCGCAAACAATGTTCAACAATTCAGTCCCACCAACATTCACTTTTGTCACAGAAAGTTTATCTGCATTAGGATGTTTTATTTTTTCAACAACCTCTCCAACAACCAAGCCCTGCAAACCACCTGGTACCGATTCAACTTTTTCTACCGATTCCACCTCTAATCCACAACCTGTTAATTTCTCAGCAATTTGTGCAGGAGAAAGGTCAATTTTAATATATTCTGAAAGCCAGTTAAGGGATATTTTCATGACAAAAAATAATGAACAACAAAAATAGTCAATTAACCTAATTTATGATTGTATTCCTTCCTGTATATTTGTGTCTTGATGGTTAACGACAACTTATTTAGAAAATACAATATCCTAATTGGATGGGTAGTATTTATTTTTTCCGCAACTATTTATTGCATTACCATCGAGCCAACAGCAAGCTTTTGGGATTGTGGAGAATACATAGCGTGTGCACACGGATTAGAAGCAGGTCATCCGCCAGGAGCTCCATTCTTTCTTTTATTAGCAAAATTCTTTTCTCTTTTTTCGTTTGGAAATCCCAAACATATTGCTGCGCTAATTAATACGATGTCGGCATTAGCAAGTGCATTTACAGTGTTATTTCTTTTTTGGAGTATCACACACCTTGCGAAAAAAATTATTTTAAAAACACAGGAAAGTTATTCTACATTAAATCTAATAATCACGCTTACGGCAGGAGTTATTGGCGCACTATCCTACTCTTTTACCGATTCGGCATGGTTTTCTGCTGGTGAAGGCGAAGTCTATGCTTTATCCTCTCTGTTTACTGCAATTGTATTTTGGGCAATGTTGAGATGGGAGAGTGCAGCTGACGAGCCACACAGTGACCGTTGGTTAATTTTTATCGCGTATATGATTGGGCTTTCAATTGGGGTGCACCTGTTGAATTTATTAACTATTCCAGCAATGGTTTTCGTTTGGTACTTCCGTAAAAAAGAAACAACAATATTAGGTGTGGTCATTACGTCAATTGTTGCACTTGCTATGCTCGGTGGAGTGCAAGACGTACTAATTCCCGGAATAGTAAGTCTTGCTGGAAAAACTGAATTGTTTTTTGTAAACTATCTTGGTTTTGGATTTAATTCTGGAATTATATTTTATTTTTCAACAATTATCATTGTAATCACAACAGGATTATTAATTACAATTCACAAAAAAATAATTTGGCTGAATACAGCTATTCTTTGTTTTACAGTATTGTTAATCGGTTACTCCAGCTTTTTTATTCTTGTTATTCGCGCACAAGCAGGTACGCCAATAAATGAAAACAAACCCTCTGATGCAGTTAGTTTACTTTCATATTTGAATAGAGAACAATATGGAGATTGGCCGTTGCTGTACGGGCAAAGTTATAATTCGCCTTTAGACAATAGCGTTCCCTATTTAGACGGAAACCCTATTTATGTGCAAGATGTGGCAAAGAAAAAATACATTGTCAGTGACGCTAGAAAACAATCTATTTCAAATTATGATACTCGGGGCTGTTCTTTTTTCCCTCGTATGTATAGCGCTAGCCACACACAAGCATATGAATCTTGGGTGACAGGCAAAGGAGACTCCACTGTTTTCACTGATGAAAATGGAAAAATAACAAGCACTGCTTTAATTACAACAACTACACAAAATTTACAGTTTTTTCTAGCGTACCAATGTGGGTGGATGTATGCGCGCTATTTCATGTGGAATTTTTGGGGACGACAAAACGATTTTCTTGGTTACGGAAATGATGTAGAAGGAAATTGGTTATCGGGAATTCCAAAACTAGATAATGCTCGTTTAGGAGATCAAGATTTGTTACCTCAAAGTCAGCGGGATAATAAAGCAAGGAATTGTTATTTTGGAATTCCATTTTTCCTTGGAATTTTAGGGTTAATTTGGCATTTCAAAAACTCAAAAAAAGATGCAACAGTTGCAACTCTACTTTTTGTTTTCACAGGACTGGCAATTGTCTTTTACCTTAACCAAACGCCTTGGCAACCACGCGATAGAGATTATGCTTACGTAGGTTCATTTTATGCTTTCTCAATTTGGATAGGCCTTGGGGTGTTACACCTTTTTGAACTTTTTGGTGGTGCGAAAAAAGCAATGCTCGCAGTCACATTTGCAATGACCTGTAGCATTTTATCACCAATGTTACTACTTGCTCAAAATTGGAACGACCATAATCGCTCAGGAAGAACAGTTGGAAATGACATTGCGATTAATTTTCTTAATTCCTGTGAAAAAAATGCAATACTATTTACCTATGCAGATAATGACACGTTTCCACTTTGGTATGCGCAGGAGGTTTTGGGTATTCGACAAGATGTACGTATAGTTTGTATTTCTCTTTTTCGATGCGATTGGTACATTGACCAAATGAAAAAGAAACAGTACACATCTGAACCCTTACCAATTAGTATGAAAAGTTGGGACTACAGAGAAGGCACACGAGATTATATAAATCTTTTTGAAGAAACCAATGACACATTGGAGTTAAGCAAAGTGGTTGATCTCTTTACTACGAATAAATTTAGTGACCGCTTTGTTAGTACATCTGGAGATACTTTAAATTACATTCCTACTCGGAACATGAAAATTCCCGTAAACAAAAAGGAGTTTCTCAAATCAAACACACTCAATGTTTCTAATGTGAATGACATTGAAGACTCAATCTATTTTCGTATTCGAGGAAGCTACCTTTTAAAAGATCAGATTGCAATACTAGATATGCTTGCGCACAACGAATGGAAACGTCCAATTTATTTTGCTGTGAATATGCCTGGCAATAGCTATGTTGGACTAGATGACTATTTGCAATTAGAAGGGCTTGCCTACCGACTGGTTCCTATGAAAAATATGCGAGCTGAAAAAAGTTTAACTAATCGTCCACAAGTGCAATTGGAAAAATCTTATAAGTTAGTAATGAATACTTTTTCATTTGGTGGATTAAAAAACCCTAATGTGTATGCAGATATAACCTCACAAAGAATGTTTGCCGATCCAATTCGTTTTTCTTGCTCAGTAATAGCCAATGCGCTTGCTGAAGCTGGAAAGAAAAAAGAAGCCATCGCTGTAATTAAAAAATGCACCTCAGAAATTCCTGCAACACAAATTGCCCCCGATAACACATGGTTAGAAATGATCAACACTTCTTATTTAGCAGATGACTACCAACTCGCTGGAAATCTTTCAAGAATTTGTTTCATGAATTATTTTAATACATTCAGGTGGTACCAATCTTTTGGACAAAGAACACCTGGCGATATTGGTTCAATTAGAGATGGTATGTTCGCGCTAGTTGAGATGGCAACTATTTATAATGCAGAAGTACTAAAAAATGACCTGATCTCCCAACTGAAAATTTTAGGATTAAGCATGCCAATTGTTGAGCCAGAAATATTTCAAGAGTAGTATTCCGATACATCCATTCAATAATTAAATTGGAAAAAATTAAGAAATCCTTCCCCAATTCACTGAACTTTTTTGCTCTCGTTTCATTTCATTCAACAAAGCTGCGTGAATTGGTTTTTCTAAAGTAGGATCGTCATCTAAAATTTCTGCTGCCACACCACGAGCATGTTGAAGAATAGCGCCGTCTTTTGTTATATCAGCCAAACGCAATCCAATCAATCCACTTTGCTGCGTTCCTTCCAAATCTCCCGGTCCTCGTAACTTCAAATCAACTTCAGCAATTTCAAAACCATCGTTTGTTCTCACCATAGTATCCATGCGAAGTTTTGAATCCTTTCCAAGTTTATAGGATGTCATCAAAACACAAAACGATTGCTCCGCTCCTCTGCCAACTCGCCCACGCAATTGATGCAATTGAGACAAACCAAAACGTTCGGCACTTTCAACAATCATCACACTTGCATTAGGAATGTTAACTCCAACTTCAATTACTGTGGTGGCCACCATTATATTAGTTTCCCCTTTTACAAAACGCTCCATCTCAAAATTTTTATCGGCGGCTTTCATTTGTCCATGCACGATACTAACGTTAAACTCGGGAAGAGGAAAAGCACGTGAAATACTTTCATAACCATCCATCAGATTTTTATAATCCATTGTTTTACTTTCATCAATCAATGGATAAACCAAATAAATTTGTCGCCCTGCTTGAATTTGTTCCTTCATAAATCCAAAAACTCGCAGACGCTGTGAATCAAAATAATGAACCGTCCTAATTTGTTTTCTGCCGGGAGGCATTTCATCAATTATTGAAGTATCAAGATCTCCATAGAGAGTCATTGCAAGCGTTCGTGGTATTGGTGTTGCGGTCATTACAAGAATATGAGGAGGATTGGTATTTTTCTTCCACAACTTTGAACGTTGTTCAACACCAAAACGATGTTGCTCATCAATCACAACAAGACCAAGATTTTTGAATTGCACCACATCTTCAATCAAAGCATGTGTTCCAATTAAAATATTCATTTCACCAGAACGTAGTGCTTCATGCAAAACTTTTCGGTCTTTTGTTTTTGTACTCCCTGTGAGTAATCCAATATGAATTGACATATTTTTTAGCAACTCTTTCAAGGTGACAAAATGTTGATTTGCTAAAATTTCTGTGGGGGCCATCAAGCATGCCTGGAAACCATTATCGTTTGCAAGTAACATACACATCAAAGCAACAACCGTTTTTCCACTTCCTACATCGCCCTGCAATAAACGATTCATTTGTTTGCCTCCACCTAAATCTTGACGAATCTCTTTAATGACACGTTTCTGTGCATTCGTCAATGGAAAAGGAAGATGGTTATTGAAAAAAGAATTGAACTGCTCACCAACGGTATCAAATACCCAGCCCTTCACATTTTCCTGCCGCATCATTTTCACACGCAGAATTCGTAATTGGATATACAAGAATTCTTCAAACTTAATTCGTGCCTCAGCACGTAAAACAATTTGTGGGTTCGATGGAAAATGAATTTGTTTTAATGTTTCCTCTCTAGAAAGTAACTTCAGGTTCTCAATTATTTTTTCTGGAAGTGTTTCTGGAATTTTCGATTCAACCAATAACGAAATGGTCTTTTGTAATTTCATTATCCCCTTTGAATCCAGCCCCTTCATTTTAGAACGTTCAGAAGAAGAATACATGGGCTGCAAGGCGCTCGTACGTTTCAAATTCTCATCTGTGATCTCTTCTGTTTCTGGATGAGCTATATTTATTTTTCCATTATAAACAGTAGGCTTACCAAACACAACATATTCCTGGCCCGGTTTATATTTCCCTTGCAACCATTTTAATCCAGCAAACCAAATTAACTCCACGCTTCCCGCATCGTCAACAAATTGAGCTGTCATGCGTGCGCCTTTTGAGTGACCGGAAGATTTTAAGGAGAGAATTTGTCCTCGCAATTGCACATAGAGCAAATCGCCAGAAATTTCATTTGTTTTATAAAATCGTGTGCGATCAACATATCGATACGGATACCAGCGCAACAAATCACCGAAGGAATGAATATCAAACTCTTGTTTTAGAAGTTTGGCACGTTCAGGACCAACGCCTTTAAGATATTCTATGGGTGTATCGAGTAAATTATTTGCCACAAAGCGAATATACGATGTAGAAATTGAAATTAAACTTCAGAATGCTCCAAAATCTTTTTCAAGGATTGTAAAAATGCCGCGCCCAATGCACCATCCACTACTCGATGATCACAGGACAAAGTAACCTTCATCACTTTACCTGGAACTATTTTGCCTTCTTTCACAACTGGAACATCCGCTATTCCGCCAACGGCAAGAATACAAGCGTCTGGAGAATTAATAATTGCTGTAAAAGATTCAACACCGAACATTCCAAGATTTGAAATTGTGAATGTATTTCCTTCCCAATCGCTGGGTTGAAGTTTTTTGTCTTTCGCCTTTTGAGCAAATACTTTTACTTCTCCAGCAATTTCAGCAAAAGATTTTTTATCTGCATTGCGCACAACAGGAACAAGTAGTCCGTCCTCAACAGCAACAGCAACGCCTATATTAATATTATGATTGATTCTTATTCGATCGCCATACCAAGCGGCATTTACCTTAGGGTTTTCTTTGAGCGATTGAGCGGCAGCACGAATCACCAAATCGTTAAAAGAAATTTTACTCCCACCTTGAGAATTAATTTTTTCTCGAAGCAAAAAGGCATTCCCCATATCAATTTTCATTGTGAGGTAAAAATGAGGTGCATTAAATTTACTTTCGGAAAGTCGTTTTGCTATTACTTTTCTCATTTGCGAGATGGGCTCGTCGGTATATTCACCAGCCGCATTTACAGTAACGTCGAACTGTACTTCGTGTTGCATTACTGGTGGAATGCGGGAAGGATGCCAAGCATCAACGTCACGCTTAACCACACGACCTGCTCCACCACTTCCTTGAATAGCATAAATATCAATTCCTTTTTCCCCCGCCATCTTCTTTGCAAGAGGGGACGCTTTTAATCTGCCGTCACCACTTTCATCTGACTGAACAATAATTGGTTTCGATTTTTTTTGACTTTGAACCTCCGGTTTCTTTTCAACTTTTTTCTCTACAATAACTTCCTCTTTTTTTGCTGGACCTTTTAATTCCTCCGCAGCAAGAATTGCCGTAACATCATCACCAGCAGCTCCTATTATTGCAATGATCGCATCGACAGGCGCTCCGTCACCTTTTTCAATGCCAATATATAATAATGTTCCATTGAAAAAAGACTCAAATTCCATTGTGGCTTTATCCGTTTCAATCTCTGCAAGAATTTCTCCTCGCTTGATTGTATCGCCAACTTTTTTATTCCAAGATGCAACAACACCATCTGTCATGGTATCGCTGAGTTTTGGCATTCTAATAACCTCGGCCATAATATTAATTATAATTTATTTTTATGCGTTTAAGTTTATCAGCTCTTTAATTAATCTTTAATAAACGGATAATCTTTCTCTGCATAAATATCATTGTAAAGTTCAGAAACATCTGGAAACGGACTTTCCTCTGCAAATTTCACCGATTCACTAACAATCGCTGCGACTTTCGTTTCCATTTTTTCAATTCCCGCATCATCAATCCATGCATTCGATTTTAACGTCGCAATTACCTGCTCAATAGGATCTTTCTGCTTGTATTCATCCAACTCGTCTTTTGATCTGTATTTAGCAGGATCCGACATGGAATGCCCTCGGTAACGATACGTTTTCATCTCCAATAAAGTTGGCCCATCTCCTTTTCTTGCGCGAGTTGCTGCCGATGCAATAGCTTCATGAACGGTCTCGCATTTCATTCCGTCAACTTGAAACGAAGGCATGTCATAAGCGGCACCTAATTTATATAGCTCATGGACATTGCTAGTCCGTTCAACCGAAGTTCCCATTGCATAATTATTATTCTCTATAATAAATATAACAGGTAATTTCCAAAGCATTGCCATATTAAATGTTTCATGCAATGCTCCTTGACGAACAGCGCCATCGCCCATATAACAAAGCGTCACATTTTTATTTCCATTGTATTGATCAGCAAAAGCTATTCCTGCACCAAGTGGTATTTGCCCTCCAACTATTCCGTGCCCACCAAAAAAATTAAATTCTTTGGAAAAAATATGCATAGAGCCTCCTTTTCCTTTTGAAGTGCCCGTAATTTTTGCCATTAACTCAGCCAAAACAAATTTAGGGTGCAAGCCCCTCCCAATAGGATGAGCATGGTCACGATATGCAGTTATTACTCTGTCGTCCTTCATTATTGCGGTTTCAGAACCAGCTACTAAAGCTTCCTGACCAATGTATAAATGACAAAATCCACGAATTTTTTGTCCAATATAAAGCTCTCCACATTTTTCTTCGAAACGACGCATGAGCAGCATAGATTCATACCACTTTAAATACGTTTCCTTACTAAAAACCTGTTGCGCAACTAGCGTCATTTTTGTGAGTTTTGATTGACTGAAAAAGAATAATTTTTAATACTGTAAAGATAATAAATTGGTTTGGGAAAAAGCAATTCAATTAATTCCCTATTATTTAAATGATTCAATAGCGTTTTATATTTAGAACATATTTTATCAATGAGAATTTACTTTTTAAGAAAATCCCCTGCAAAAGATAATGGCAACAAATCTTTTACACTACTAATCAAATAAATAATACCTGTCATTCCTCCCAAGATAATTCTCATTGGTTTTTTTGATCTATTTTCATATTCAAATAAAACCTGTCGGCATCCACCACAGGGAGAAAATGGTTTTCCATTCACACTTGCAGTTACACAACAAATAGCAATAGAATCAATAGCATAATCAGGATAGTTTGCTCCTGCCGCAAAAATAGCAACGCGCTCAGCACACATGCCGGAAGGATAAGCAGCATTTTCTTGATTATTTCCGGTAACTATAATTCCATTTTCCAATCTCAATGCAGCACCAACATAAAATTTTGAATAGGGAGCATAAGCGCATTTAGCCACCGTTCGTGCAGTTTTTAATAACTCCAAGTCGGCACCCGCCAGTTCGGTATCACTTGCAAATTCCGTATAGGAAGTGGTAATAATGTGCTTTTTCATAATTAGATGTCACAAAGATAGTAGTTATACGCGCTCCCATTTAAAAATTTATTGTAGCGTCTTTGGCATCTTAAATCCAAAAATAAATTTACTTTTACCTCGAATTAAAGCACCCTAAATAAACTCTTTGCGTATTATTTGCGTATTGAGGGAAACAAATATGTTTATGAAAAAACTACTTCTGTTACTTTTTTTATCCCCGTTTTTTTCCTTAAAATCAAATGCCGCTGATGGCGACAGTATTTGGAGTGCCAATTTCATACATGATATCTATCTAAATTTTTCTCAACCTTCTTACTACGATTCACTAATAAACACCCATGTTAATGACACCTACATGAGCTGTGATGTGATTTTTGATGGTCGTGCAATGCCTACAATTGGTGTTAAATTCAAAGGAAATTCGTCGTTTAATAATTCAAGTGTAAAAAAATCCATGAAACTTGATTTCAACTATTATGTTCCAGGGCAAGATTTTGATGGCATAAAAAAAGTAAATCTGAACAATGGATTTAAAGATCCAAGTTTTTTGCGTGAAAAAATTGCCCTTGATTTTATGAATAGTCACGGTGTTTTTTCTCCTCGCTGCACTTATGCGCGTGTTTATTTTAACAACATTTATTGGGGACTTTATGATTTAGTAGAAGAGGTGGACAGTAAATTTTTGAAGCAACGATTTCCTGATGATGACGGCAATCTTTATAAAGGAGATCCGAGTGGCGACACAAAATGGTACGGGTCTGCCGCTAGTGCTTACTACTCGCACTACGAATTAAATTCAAGTTCAACAGTTATTAATTGGAGTGATTTAGTGCAGCTACTTAACTTGGCAAACAACAGCGTACCGTCTGTTTATTTTGACACATTGGAAACGGTGTTAGACTCTTGGAGTTTTCTTAATTACATGGCAGCGCAAAATCTTTTTGCAAACCTAGACTCCTATGCTGGGAGCGGACATAATTATTACACTTATAACGATTCCACTTATTTTAAATTTCATTGGATAGCCTGGGACGTGAACGAAGCGTTTGGTAATTTTAATATGTCGATGAATATCCCACAAATACAAAATCTTAATTATGATTACTTAGGCCAAGCGAGTAATCGACCTCTTGGACAAAAAATGTTAGCTGATGCAACCTATCGAAGTATGTACATTTCGTCACTCTGTGCTATGTCGGCTGACTTTACAAATGCTAATTTGGATTCAAAAATTGATAGTTTAGTGAATTTAATTCGACCGGATGTTTATGCAGATCCAAATAAATTTTTTACGAACGCGCAATTTGAAAACAACATCATAATGAATGTAAATAATACTCCTGGTATTAAAACTTTTATTATGGCAAGAAATGCAAGTCTTACTACACAACTTGCACCATTTGGTTGTTGGTTGGAAACAAATGAAACAATGACTACTGTGTCACAACTTTCTGTTTTCCCTAACCCTTCTGCTACCACAGTAACAATTTCACTTCCACAAAATTGGAATTTGAGTGATTGTTTTCTTCAAATTTACGACGTAACGGGTAATGTAATTGCTACAGAGAATATTTTAAACTTCGTGGACAATAATTATTTGATTGCAACAGAGAGAATGGTAAATGGAATTTATCTTTTGTCGGTGACTAACGGTAATGGGGAAAATAAAAGAACTCCTATTGCTGTCATTCATTAAATTCTTGTTCTTCCCAAAAGCTGATGTGTTTTTTAATAACTAGTTAAGTTAAAAAAAATCTAAATTTGAATCGCTATTAGGTTAACAAATCATTATTCAAAACTATATTTAAAGTAAATTATTTATCCTAAATCTCAAAAAGGTCACTAACTTTGATTTATAATTAAGATTTTATTTCAAACTATTCTTTATTCTCTTTTTAAACTATTAACAATATAAATATGGCTCGCATTTTAATAATTCTAATCGTTTTTTCAATAACGCTCTTTTCATCCTGCAAAAACGGACCTGGTCCAGGAGGTCAGGCATCTATTTCTGGTAAAGTTTATGCTTACGGAAACTTTACAGACCCTGGATGCAACTACCATGATTCCAGCTCTGGATTTATTCCATTTTATGCACCAGACGAGGATGTTTACTTAATATACGGTGACGACCCAAGCTATGGAGAAAGAGTAAAAACGGCGCCAGATGGAACCTATAAATTCAATTATCTCCGTAAAGGCAAATACAAGGTTTATGTGTATTCCAATGAAGCTTGTGATTTAGTAAACTTTCCATCGGGTAAAAATGCAATTTCAACTGACATTGAAATTACTGATAGCAAACAAGCTTCTACATTAAGTAATTTAAGAATCAATAAATAATTTCTATGAAACGCATTTTATTTTTTTTAATTATTTTCTCCGTTTTTGCAGTGCCACTCCTTGCACAATCCAAAAAACAGTTGAAGGAATTAAAAGTAAAAAGCAAAACAGAAAACACTATGCTTTACATAGATGGCAAAGCAAATATTCCCTTTAAATCTGGTTACAGTACATTTGATGGCTCAGGAAACACTACAACAGAAATTGAATACAACCAAAACGGAACCATAAAAAAAAAACAAACAATAAAGTACGCTGGCAAAGAAAAAATTGAAGAGATTATAGAGCAGCCAAACACAGACCCTAATGAAGTCGCATCAAACGATAAGAAATACAAAAAAACAACTTGGAAATACAATGCTGCTGGGGATAAAACAGAAGAGGTAATAGTAGATATGGCAGGAGCAATTATTAAAAAAACCACATTTACCTACAATTCTAAAGGGAATAAAACAGAGGAAATCGAATACAATGCTGGGACAACATTGATTCAAAAATCAAAATACTTCTACGACACAAAAGGTTTAAGAACAGAAAAAAAAGTTTGGGGCCCAGGAGATGTTTTACTAAAACAAGTTAAGTTTACATACACCTATTAACAATTTACTTGAAAAACAAAGTCCAAGAGGTACTCAATTCATTTGAACCTATTTCGCTCAAGGAAATGGATCGTGTTAAGCTAATGGACCGCACTGATAGAAAATACAATTTCAATATTTCTCTTTTACCTGAATTATTAAAGATGGTGCGCGATGACTACAGAGCACTAGAAGTAGAAGGGACAAGAATGAGCAGATACGAAACACTCTATTACGATACACCAGAATTTGATTTATTTCAAAATCACCATAACGGAAAAACGAATCGTTACAAAATACGATTGCGCCGTTATGTTGAAACAAAACTAACTTTTTTTGAAGTAAAGTTTAAAAATAATAAAGGAAGGGTTATTAAAAAGCGAGTCAAAAACACTAATGCGGAAAATAGCATCACGGATAACTCACGACAGCTTCTTGAATCAGTTGCTGGCATGACGCCAGAAAGCATAGAGCCTAAATTATGGGTAAATTATAATCGTGTCACGCTTGTAAACAATAAGCAAGAAGAGCGGATTACTATTGATTTAGATCTTGAAGTCAAAAACAATGAGGCCGAGGCAGATTTTACCGGACTTGTTATCATAGAAGTAAAACAAGCTAAAGTACATGAAACGCCATTTGTAAAATGCTTAAAAAAAATGCATATTCGTAAAGGCGGAACAAGTAAGTATTGTCTCGCAGTAAGCAAGTTAATACCAGACATTAAAAAAAATAATTTTAAACCAAACATTTTAGCAATTCAAAAAATAATCGATGAAACATACACTGCTTAAGTTTTTACTGCCCTTGCTGCTATTAACATTTACACCTGCGCCGGCTTTATACGCGCATGATAATGTAGCAAATGACAATACCTCAATTTCTGCAGGTGACGGGTCATCGGACGAATCAGGTAATACTAAAAAGAAAAATAAAAAAGATGAGGAAAACACAGACACCACATTTTTTACCTATACCATAGAACGATTTACGCCCGCATTTTTTTTCCGATTATTGATCGATTTAATTTCAATGTTTTTGCTGATCCGAATGATCTATTATCCCGTCTTCAGGCGTCGCGACCATGTCTTCACATTCTTCATGTTTAACATTACCATTTTTATTATTACTAATTTACTAAATGCTAAATCGGGATTTTCCACTGGCGCGGCATTTGGACTTTTTGCTGTTTTTTCATTGCTTCGCTATCGAACGGAAGATATTTCTGCGCGTGACATGACCTATTTATTTACAGTAATTGCACTTGGACTAATGAGCTCCGTTAACAAAGGAAATCTATTAGAAATTTGCATCATCAATGCAATAATTATAGTTGCCGCATTCCTCCTTGACGGAAATGTGATCATCAAAACTGAATTTACTAAAACAATCCAATATGAAAATATCGAATTGATAAAACCGGATAAACACAAAGAATTATTGGAGGACCTAAGTAAAAGACTTGGCTTGCATGTCCATAAAGCAAGTATAGGAAAAATAGATTTTCTTCGAGATACGGCTACCATAAAAATTTATTACTACGAAAACAAAAACCAGTCGCAAGGCTAAATATGAAAAAATATATTCTTTTTTTTATATTTAGTATCTCCTTCGTCCCAACTTTTTCACAAACAGAAGACCTCGGTTCATGGTTGACTTTTAGTTTCAATAAAGGCCTTGGCGATAAATTTGCTTTAAATCTTGACCAGGAACTCCGATTCAAAGACAATCTGAGTAATTTTAATTTAGTCTATACCAATCTGGGCTGTACCTATAAAGTCACTAGTTTTTTAAAAGTCTCAACTGTTTACCGGTTCATTGACAAGCAAAAAGGCGATGGCTCCTATGGGATACGAAACCGACTTTACACCGATTTTGCATTCAAAATAAAGCCCAAAAAATGGTCGTTAGGATACCGACTGCGCTTACAAAGTGAGTGGAGAAGTTTAGGATACAATAGTGATCTTGCCAATGTGCCAGAAGTTTATATTCGCAATCTTTTTAAGATTGAATATACGTTTAGCGATCGAATTTCGCCATACATCGGGGCAGAGTTACGATGGCAATTACAAAACCCTCGTTTACCATGGGGCAATGGTTTTGACCGCTCCCGTTTTTTAATTGGATCAAACTATAACATAAATAATAAAATGACTTTGGGAACTTATTTTCTTTATCAAAAAGAATGGAATCGTAGCGACCCTCAAACACTTTACATCATTGGCCTAGAATTTGGAATTTCAATTAATTAGTAAGAAGGCTAATGATATTTTAAAAATGGAAAGCTTTATTTGTAGATGAGCGCAACCGCCCAAGCATTCACACCTTCTTCTTTTCCCACATAACCCAACTTTTCATTTGTTGTTGCTTTAATAGAAATGCAACTTTCTTCAACCTGAAGAATTTTTGATATCGTGCTGATCATCATTGGCACATGAGCATTTATTTTAGGTCGTTCCATTGCAAGTGTTGCGTCAATATTGCCAACCTTCCAAGCTTTTTCCGCAAGTAGTTTAACAACTTTTTCTAACAAAATTTTACTGTCAATATTTTTATACGCATCTTCCGTATTTGGAAAATGAAACCCAATATCGCGCATTCCTCCCGCTCCTAAAAGAGCATCACAAATTGCATGCAAGAGTACGTCAGCGTCTGAATGTCCATCACATCCAAATTCATGCTCAATGCGTACTCCGCCAAGCCAAAGTTCCCTCCCCTTCACAAGTTGATGAACATCAAAACCTAAACCTACTCTGAAATTAGGGGCCATTATTTATTTTTTGCAAAATCGTAATACATTCAACTGAGCATAAAAATAGTGCTGCAAATTTATAAGAGCAATAAAATTATTTGCCTCCTTCGTTAGCCCCTGCGTCCTTACCTAGATTATTAAAAGCATCGAAGTCAAAAATTAAAGTAAAGCGAAGTGTATTTTGTAATGGACTGCGCTGGCCATTTGTAGGGATCAGGTAAGCAAAATCCAAACCAAACACATTGTATTTCAAACCAGCACCAATCGTTAGAAATTGTCTATTTCCCTTTGTAGCTGCCTCGTAAAAATACCCCGCGCGAACTGCAAAAATCTGGTTGTACCAATATTCTAAACCAGTACAAATATTTATTTCGCGCAACTCTTCTTTAAAACCACCTGGGGCATCGTAAAATGACTGAAAAATTGCTTGCGGCACAGAAACATTTGGATCTCTACCAGCAAGAATAACATACTTTTGTGTATTAGGATCTATGATGGGGCTGCCATTTGCATCAATTGAATATTGTGGCGGAGTAGGAACTAGTAATTTAGTAAATTCCAATTGGAACCCAATCTGGTTATAGGCATCAGCATCAATCACAATCCCAGAACCTAGTCTGAGATTCATAGGAATAAAATCACGATTAACGGAAGTGCTGTAAGATATTTTAGACCCAATATTGGAAATCACCAATCCAAACATTAAAGTGCCAGGCTTACCATCAATTTTAATTTTTTTGTTGTTATAATAACCAGACAAATCTACAGCAAAAGCAGAACCTGCTTTTGTATCTTGTCCGGCAACAGTTATTCCATTGGTTAGATTAGAACGAATCAACCGCGCTGTCATTGCTGCAGAAAATTTACTTCCTAACTTCCGCGAATAAGTACCATCAAATGCAAATTCATTTGGACGAAACTGTCCAATTGTATTTCCAACGTTATCGGTAAATGTGATATTTCCCATTGAAAAATACCGCATAGATCCTGCTACAGCTGAATTTTTATCTTTTAATTTAGAATAAAAAGAAACATACGCTAAATTAATATCCGGAACTAAGGCGCGTAACCAAGGTGCATAGGAAATACCAAGTCCCATCTTTTTATCAGAAAAGGGAAGCTTTGCTGCATTCCAATGGACAGAATTAACATCAGGAGTAGTAGCAACGCCAGTTTCACCCATGCCTGCAGCTCGAGAATCAGGTGTGATCATTAAAAAAGGAACAGCTGTTGTAATGGTGTTAATCTGACTCAAAAATTGATTTACCTGAGCTGTTGTCACCTGAGCGTTAACTTGAATTGAAATGAAAAATGTGGCAATAAATCCACCACCAATTACCATTTTGATCACTTTTTTATTCATATGCGCAATATTAAGAAACAAAATTAAAAAAATAAGACGATAGTTTAATGCCTATTTAAGAATTACAAGTTTTTCGAATTTATCAGCTGTTTTACCATCAGAAGTACGAGCCACTACATGATAAATATAAACCCCACGACCAAGAAAATCACCATAATCATCTTTTCCATCCCAATCAATTGCCTCCGAACGGAACCCTTCTGAAGCGACGTGTTCATTCATAGTTTTTACCAATTTCCCTGAAACTGTAAACACTTGAATCATGATGTCGTAATCAACACAGCATTGGTTATACTCCATATAAAATGACGTGTGTGTCGTAAATGGGTTTGGATAATTAAGAACGTGATTCAATGTAAGCACTTCAGGATTTGTTACTGTAAATTCAGTTTTTACTGTAGTCGAGTTGTTATAAACATCCCATACCTTCAAACTCAGTGTGTGTTTCCCTTGTTCCAAAGAACTGAAAGGATAAATAATTTTTCCGCTTTGGTAACTGTTTATATCAGATTGATAATAATCATTTAAAACTATTGCATTCGTAGTTTCGTCATCAAGAATTGCAACCACATCGTGACCGATTCCATTTCCAACTGTATTCACACCATTTGAATCGAGGACAACTGCAAAAAGTTTCGGGCTATTGTTTGTAATTCCTCCGAAAACAAAATTACTGTCGTTGAGATAAAGTTTTAATTGCGGACCGGTAACATCAGTAGGTGCATTTGGATTAGAACCGCCAATAATAATATTTTCAAAACTTCCACTGGCGTCTGTTATTCCGTTATCTGCAAAATAACTTAATCGACCCGATCCATATTGGTAAGCAATATCCTTAGGAACAACAAAAGAAAACTCAAAATATCCATTTACCACACTTGCCTTACCATGATACAAAACGCTTTTCTGTAAAAGGAAAGTAAAAGCTGGATTAGGCGGATCGTTTGCTAAAGTTGTAATCATTTTTGCTTTATCAAAAACTGAGGGATAAAGAATTCCGTTGAAATTTGGAAGAATGTTTCCAAGTGAGTCTGACACAAAACCTTTTATCGTAACAAAACTTAGTGCACGCAAAGTATCTGGCTGACTTGTAATCACAACATGATTGACCTCGGCTGTAGCTACAGAATTAATAGGATAATTTAGTCTCAACGCTGGGTCGCCAAGTAAAGTAAAATTTCTATTGTTGGTATTATTACCGCTAGAGACTTGAGTAATACGGTACAGATCTCCCAACCGCGGCATTTCACCGTTCACCTTTTCAAAAGCACATTCGTAAAAATTTTGATTCAGAACAAAATTTGGCGTTGAGTAAACTAGACGAACAGTGGTAAGTAAACCAATTCCTCCGCCGGCTGAATTTAACAATACGTATTCACCTGCAGATGTTCTAAATGGATCGTCATAACGACTGAACTCACATGTTGCAGTGACAAACAATGGCATATTACAACTATTTGTCCATCCATTAACTTGAGAAACTTCCAAAATACGTTCATGTGCCCAACCAACTTCACCGCCGTGTCCCGTATAATTTAATATAAGAGAACCCAATGCCTGACGTTTATCAATTGCAGCATTAACATCAGGATATCTTTCCCCGCCTGGTGTTTGTTGTTGCTGATAGGCATCTAAATAAATTTTATCAATATTAAAATTATCATATGTGTTATCAACAAAAGTTGCAAGTTGATTCGCTTGGCTCATGTGAATATCCGAATCTTCATCATCACCAATAAATGCAATCCAATTTTTCCACTCCCCGCCATTTGAACATCGATCAGTTGCGCAAACCGCAACATTGGAAACGGGCGTTTGGCGTGTCATATATTGCCTGACTTTATCAACCATAACTTGTGCTTCATAACCTGAACGGACAGGGAAACGTCCAACACCAATGTCCATTGCGCCAACATCACTACCGTTATCCCAACCACCTGCGTCATCGAGCAACGTAAAATATTGATCGGAGACATACGATTCCGTTGGAGTAAGAGAATTTAAATTTTGAAAAGTTGGGATAAAATTAGAATTGCTTGGGAGTCGATGTTTGTTATCATAAGAACCATCACCATATAAAAGAAGGTACCTTGGAAGATCTGTTTGACTTAAAGCACGGGAGTAAATCATTCGAACAAAATCACGAATTGCTGTTACGTCCTGCATTCCCGAAGAGAATTCATTGTATATCTGTTGAGGATTAACAATTAAATAAGATAGACTATCAAAAGTAGAATGAAGGTCTGCTAATTCTTGCGCTTGCGTCTGAAAATCAGGGTGCGTTACAATAATAAAATCTACTGCCTGCATGGAATGCAAATTCTGATTTGCAACAGCACCAAAATTTACGGGAGTCTGAAAGGAAAGTCCATCAAATGCAATAAATTCATGAACATAGTCCGTAGGTATTTTCCATTCTAAAGTTGTGTTTACTGAAACAGTACTTTGCAATGCAACATTGGAAAGATCAGAAACGTCCCAAACCTTTAAGCTTGGCATAGCGCCGTCCAAAGTAAATTGCGAAATGTTTCCTAAGCCAGCAGTTCTTGAATCGCGAAAACTCATTTGACTGCCATTCATTATTAATTTCCGCCGTGCATTTACCCTAATCCAATTTAACCATCCAACAGCGGTGGCGTTTTGTTTGGTTATACTCACATTGATAAGTGAATTCGTTGGATGAAAAGAAATGTTTGTGTTTCCTGATGCTGCGTAAGTGCAATAATAACAAGCTGAACTTATAAATCCTGTTGACAACACTCCCGATGTTGTTTGTGCGTTTACAGCGTAAGAGTTGGCAATGTCGCAACGTGAAACTAAATCAACCTCTACACTAGCGTTGGAAGTATCAACGATGTTTGGGAAAACAAATGCAAAGCTGTAGGAATTAAGAATGTCGAATTTTTCTCCATACCACTCTCTTCCAGATTTAATCAAATTTTCATTGTCATATTCATGAAACTGGTAATCATCGAAAGCGTTTACGATTTGATTGGAAGGAGTGATGGTGGAAGCTTGAGATAAAATTCTTTTGCCAGGACCTAAATCGGTAGTCAAAAAATAATAGGTCGTGTCGCAATATTTATGAACAGCGTGATGAAAATGATTGTCTCCGGAGTTAAAAGTCCAGGAATTAGGAGTTGTGCCATAAAACAACATCAAATCATTGGAATCAAAAATTCCGTTAGAATTTTGATCTTGAACTTCAATGGCGTATTCATTTAAATCATCTTGATGAATTCCTGAGTTGCTAAAAGGAAGCTGGCCATGCCCATTCCCATACAAACGAATAGTAGCAGGGTCAAGCGTAGACATATCGAGCCCTAAACCGGCAAGAAAGTTATAATCCACTTTGTAAACTCCATTGAGAGTGACGCCAATTCGGTGCCAAGTTCCTGTAGCTAATACCGAGTTGGTCGCAAACTGACTTAGAGGTGCTATTCGGTTAGCATTTTCGCTAGACTGAATTTCAATATCAAAACTGAGCAGTTTTTCAACCTGACCTGATACAGCATTTATTCTCAAAGGAATGATAGAAACATTTGCAATTGGTTCTCTACGAGAAATCAATACAGAAACCTCTATTTTAACTTGGTCTGAAAGGAAGGAGGTTGATCGACCAATGGAAATTAAAGATGCTTGATCAAGTGGTGTATATACTGCATTGTAAATTTTTGCAGTAGCGGATGTGCTTCCTAGAGGAAGCTTTCGGCTTTCAGTAAATAAAGGAAGAAAATCCCTTTCCGCATCATATGTTACACCTTCGAAACTGAGAAAGCTCCTCTTTTCTGTATCAGAAAACGCTGAATTAACCGGAGCAGACCAACGAATTTCTCTTTTATCCAATTTCAATACTTCCAGAGCATTTTGAGCAGAAGTATCTAAAATCAAACAAAAAAATGTACTAATAAGTAGAAAATGTCGTTTTAATTGAATTAATTGCATTATTGTTTATTTGGCATAGAAACTATAAAAGTAACAATTGCAACTAAACAAATGTATTTTGAATGGCAATTGCTTTTTTCGCTTAAATAAATTAACTTTGGTACATAAAATTTCATACCGTTTTTAAAATCTCCTCGAAAACGCATAAAAGCACTAATTATTGCCGTCATTTCCCTTAAAAACGAATTATTTGAAACTGTTTCGTTTTTTTTTCGTAAAATTGTTCTCTTATTATTATAGCACCACAATATGTTTAAGCGCTTCGTAATTGTTTTGGGTCTAATTTCTACTGTTGGTTTGGGCGACTTGTTTGCTCAAGACCCTGAGTTTACTCAGTTTTACGCCAACCCTCTTTATCTAAATCCGGCTTTTGCGGGAACGGCTCGTTGTCCAAGAGTGTGTTTTAATTACCGTAACCAATGGCCTGGCATTTCTGGCACATTCGTTACTTATAGTGCTTCTTACGACCAGCACATTGATGAAATTGGTGGGGGAATTGGACTTATAATGACCAATGATCGTGCAGGACAAGCAACAATAAACACCACAAATATTTCAGGCATTTACTCTTACCAATTAAATGTATCCCGAGAATTTTCTATTAAAATGGGGCTTCAAGCCACATTTATGCAAAAATCGGTTGATTGGACTAAATTAAATTTCGGTGATATGATCGACCCTCGCCGTGGATTTATATACAATACAAATGAGGTTCCTGGAGTAACCAACAAGACGAATGTAGATTTTTCAGCTGGTGTACTAGGTTATAGCCGCAAATATTTCTTTGGATTTGCTGTTCATCATATAACAGAACCTGATGAAGGATTCCTCGGAACTTCCAAGCTTCCAATGAAATACACAGGACACGCAGGCGCTGTCATTCCTTTAGGTGGGAAGTACAGCGAATCTAGTATTTCACCGAACATTCTTTTCCAAAAACAACAGGATTTTCAACAATTGAATTTAGGTATCTATATCACAAAAGGCCCAATTGTGGGAGGTGTTTGGTACCGAAATGCTGACTCGTTCATTCTTCTTGTTGGGTTCCAGCAGGATTTATTTAAATTTGGATACAGCTACGACGTAACCATTTCTAAACTAACGAATGCAACAGCTGGTTCTCATGAACTTTCTTTCCAAATGCAATTTCAATGCAAGCCAAAGAAGAAAAAGTTCAGAACAATAAGTTGCCCTTCTTTCTAAACTTTATTAATTTATTTTCGATACTAACATATCAAAAGAATTTTTTTTTCGTTATACCTAAAATAAAAAACACAACAAAAAAAATAGTCATGAATAAAGCCACGCTGCCGTTGATGCTTATTGCAGGAATCTCCATTTTAGCTTCCTGTCAAAAAGAACGTTCTAACATAACTGGTTGGAATTACAACGACCCTGACAACGGGGGTTTTGAGGTCGTACCCTACGAAGAACAAGAAACTGGACCTGGTTTAGTTTTCGTACAAGGCGGAACCTTTACAATGGGTCGTGTTGAGGATGATATTAATTACGATTGGAACAACCAGCCTCGTAGAGTCACCGTTTCTTCATTTTACATTGACGAAACTGAAGTTACAAATTTAAATTATTTAGAATATTTATATTGGACAGACCGAGTTTACCAGGCCGACTATCCAGAAGTTTTCGTTGGAGCACTTCCAGACACACTCGTTTGGCGTGAAAAATTAGCCTACAATGAGCCTTATGTGAATTATTATCTTCGTCACCCATCCTTTAGGGATTACCCTGTTGTAGGAATAAATTGGCTTCAAGCTAGTAATTTTTGTAGCTGGCGTTCGGATCGCGTAAATGAGTTCATTCTTGTTCGCGAAGGAATCCTTGATTATGCTCCTGACCAAATAAATGAGGCAACATTTAACACCGACCACTACTTGGCTGGTGCTAAAGCGAACAACCCATATGTAGGAAATGTACTGCAAAATATTCCAAGTTTAAATCCAACAGGACCTGAAGATCGTATGGTACGTATGGAAGATGGAATACTACTTCCTAAATATAGACTTCCAACAGAGGCAGAATGGGAATATGCAGCATTTGGTTTGATTGGAAATACTATTGATGAGCGTGTAACTGACCGTCGTCTATACCCTTGGAATGGACACCACGTTCGTAATGTTAATGAAGAATATATTGGACAGATGCAGGCGAACTACAAACGTTCAAATGGTGACAATATGGGTATTGCTGGAATGTTAAATGATGCCGCTGATATTACTGCCCCAGTTTATTCTTATTGGCCAAATGATTATGGATTATACAATATGGCCGGCAACGTATCTGAGTGGGTGCTTGATGTTTATCGTCCACTTAGTGGAACAGATGAAGATGATTTCCGTTCATTCCGTGGAAATGTATTCCAAACTCTTTTAGAGGATTCCTTAACTCCAGGAACTTATGCGGTTGAAGATTCTGTACGCTATGACATAGATAGTAATATCGTTTCTGTCCCAGGTGCTATTCGTTACCGCCAAGTGAGTACGTCATATAAAGAAGATAAACTGGACAAGCGCCGTAATTATAAATACTCGGACAACATCAACTATAATGACGGAGATTTAAATTCCTCTGTTTATTTTACAGACCCGTCCGCTAATAAAAATAAAATGATGTATGAATTTGCAACACCTGAATCTCAAACATCATTCACATTAGTAAACGACAAAGTGCATGTTTACAAAGGTGGCTCTTGGCACGACCGTGCATACTGGATGGTACCTGGAACAAGAAGATATCTTGATCAGAACCAAGCTTCGTCTTACCTCGGTTTCCGTTGTGCAATGGATCGAGTTGGTAGCCCCGTTGGGCTAGGAGGAAAATAATTTTCAGACAAAAATACATGACGCTCTAAGTTCTACATAACTTAGAGCGTCTTTTTTTGCTAAACAAATAAAAACTCGTTGCGCTCCAAATGGAATTCACTAACACAGAAAAACTTTACGAAATTTTTCTTCTTCATCCGCAAGTTTGTACGGATACACGCAACGTACAAAAAGGAAGCGTTTTTTTTGCTTTAAAAGGCAGCAATTTTAACGGAAATCTTTTTGCTAAAGAAGCTTTGTTAAAAGGCGCTGCCTATGTAGTAGTAGATGAAATACAAGAAACAAAATCCGAAAAATTTATTTTTGTTGAAGATGCGCTAACTGCATTGCAAAATCTAGCGCAGTACCACCGAAAAAAACTTGGGCAAAAAAAATTAAAAGTATTAGCGCTGACAGGAAGCAATGGTAAAACCACAACAAAAGAACTTATTGCACGCGTGCTTTCCAAAAAATTTAAAACACATTTCACAAGTGGAAATTTAAATAATCACATTGGCGTTCCACTCACTTTGCTACAGCTTAATGAATCGCATGAAATTGCAGTAATTGAGATGGGAGCAAATCATCAAAAAGAAATCGAATTTTTATGCGCTATTACAGAGCCCGATTTTGGATTAATTACAAATGTTGGCATGGCACATTTGGAAGGTTTTGGTGGGCCGCAAGGTGTGCTCCTAGGCAAGACAGAACTCTTTTCTAATCTATCAAAGAATGGTGGCTTTGCCTTTGTAATGAGTGACGACACGCGACTTTTAGAAATAGCTGGAGACATAGCGAAACAAACCTATGGAACAAACAACGACGCTACGATAAAAGGAAATTTAATTGAAGCAAATCCGTTTGTGGTATTTGAATGGCAAGGAAATGGAATTTCAAAACATACCGTTAGTACACAAATGATTGGCGACTATAACTTCATGAATTTAATTGCAGCGTGCGCAGTAGGGAATTATTTTGAAATTGATGAAAAAGAAATTGATGATGCTATTGCAAGTTATGTTCCAGACAACAACCGATCGCAACTTATCAATTGTGGTACAAATACTTTGGTCCTCGATGCTTATAATGCAAATCCTTCAAGTATGATTGCCGCAATTGACAATCTTGCAAGAATGAAAAACCAGAAAAAAATAATTATTCTTGGTGATATGTTTGAATTAGGAGAAGAAAGTACATATCAACACCAGCAGATTGTAAATTTAATAGCAGAAAAAATCCCTGCAGCTACACTACTCCTTGTTGGTGAATTATTTTCAAAAACAAAATACAAATACAATTCGATAAAATTTTCAGATTCAAAAAGTGCGGCGATATGGATCGGAATTAATTTCCCTTCCAATTCATTAATTTTAATTAAAGGTTCTAGAGGAGTGAAAATGGAACGCTGTGCTAATGTGCTAATGAATATTTAGCAAAGTCTGCACTGTATTACCCCAATATACTTCTCGAAATTACAATCTTCTGCACTTCACTTGTCCCTTCATAAATCTGCGTAATTTTTGCGTCTCGCATCAATCGTTCTACGTGATATTCTTTTACGTATCCATAGCCACCATGCACTTGAACCGCTTCGGTAGTTACCCACATGGCAACTCGCGATGAAAATAACTTTGCCATTGCGCTCGATAAACCATAGTCCATGTGCATGTCCTTATGCCATGCTGATTTCAAACAAAGTAATCGAGCGGCTTCAATTTCTGTTGCCATATCGGCCAATTTAAAAGCGATAGCTTGGTGCTGATAAATAGGTTTACCAAAAGTTTTTCTTTCCTTACTATATGCCAATGCTAATTCATAAGCGCCAGATGCAATTCCTAAAGCTTGGGCCGCAATTCCAATCCTTCCTCCAGTTAAAGTTATCATAGCGAATTTAAAGCCAAAGCCGTCCTCCCCTATTCTGTTTTCCTTCGGAACTTTAACATCAGTAAACATTAGCGAATGGGTATCACTTCCGCGAATTCCCATTTTATTTTCTTTTGGGCCGACTACAAAACCTGGCAAACCTTTTTCGACAATAAAAGCATTAATTCCCTTGTGCCCTTTTTCAATATCCGTTTGTGCAATGACTAAATAGACAGATGCGCTACTACCATTGGTAATCCAATTTTTTGTTCCATTCAATAAATAATAGTCCCCTTTATCTATTGCCGTTGTGCGTTGGGAAGTTGCATCGGAACCAGCTTCAGGTTCCGACAAACAAAATGCTCCAATAATTTCACCTGTTACAAGACGAGGAAGATATTTTTGTTTTTGTTCCTCGGTTCCATAAGTCTGGATTCCCCAACAAACAAGAGAATTATTGACAGACATGATAACAGAACTAGAAGCGTCAACCTTTGAAATTTCTTCCATCGCAAGAACATAGGAAATAGTATCCATGCCGCCGCCACCATACTTTGGGTCTACCATCATCCCAAGAAACCCTAGTTCCCCCATCATTTTTATTTGGTCTGTAGGAAATTTCTGATGCTCGTCGCGTTCTATAACACCTGGCTTTAATTCATTTTGAGCAAAATCGCGAGCGGCTTTCTGAATCATTAAATGTTCTTCTGAAAGTTCAAAATTGAGCCCTTGTGATAAATTTTTTAATGCCTTAGTTTCCATTGGACAAATATAAGATTTAACGAGGAAAATTGATTCGCATTTCGATAGAAATTAAATTTTTGGGGATTTTATGAAAGATTTTCGGTAAAATAATTCGTCCTTCGTAAATTCGGTTAATTATTCATACCTAAATTCATAGAAAATGATTGAAATCCTAGAAACAAGCATAATCGGCCTAATGTCGGGAACTTCGCTGGACGGGCTCGACATCTGCTTTGTTCGGTTTCGGGAAGTAGAAAATACTTGGCAATATGAAATCGAGGCCTCTGAAACTGTTTCATATTCTTCGGAATGGATTGCAAAATTACTTGATGCAGAAAAAATAACACAACCTTTTACACAAGAAAACAGAAATGAGGATAGTGAGTTAATGAAACTGAATGTATTATACGGTGAATATTTAGGGAAGCAAGTTTTAAATTTTATTACTAAAAATAAGTTGAAAAAACCTTTATTTATCGCCTCGCACGGTCATACCATTTTTCATCAACCAGCAATCGGTTATACTTTTCAATTAGGTTGTGGTGCCACCATCAAAAAAACAGCTGAAATACCTGTTGTTTGTGATTTTCGTACGCTAGACGTGTCCTTAGGTGGTCAAGGTGCTCCGCTAGTTCCAGTTGGCGACGAGCTCCTTTTTAGTCAATATAAATATTGTTTAAACCTTGGTGGCATTGCAAATATTTCATTTGATCAAAATGGAAAACGACTGGCCTTTGATATTTGCGCAGTAAATTATGTGTTCAACCGATTAGCAAAAAGATTAGGTAAAAATTATGACGAAAATGGTGATTTAGCAAATGCAGGAACTTGCATACCCGCACTCTTACAACAACTCAATGCCCTGCCTTACTATACTAAGCTAGCACCAAAATCTCTTGGGCGGGAATGGATAGAGACTGAAATATTTCCGCTACTAACAGAAAATTATAAAACAGAAGATTTACTTAGGACGTACACGGAACATGCTACTGAACAAATTGCAAATGTTATTCAATTGCAAGGAGAATTGCTGCTAACAGGCGGGGGAACACACAATACCTTTTTTGTTAATCAATTAAGAAAAAAATGTTCCGTTGAAATTATCATTCCTGATTTAGCAACAATTAATTTTAAAGAGGCGCTAATATTTGGATTTTTAGGTTTGCTAAAATGGAATAACCGAATTAATACATTAGCAAGTGTTACAGGTGCAAGTAGGGACAGTAGCGGTGGAAGTATTTTTAAATAATGTTTAAAAATTATCGTCTTCGTAAAATGTTTCCTCGTCTTCGTCACTATCTAAACTATCAACATCTATTTCTTCGAGTTTGATTTTTTTATCATCTACCTCAAACTCATCTGATTGATCCTCCTCGTCTGATTTTTCAAATTCTTCTTCTGGCATATCGTCATCCAATTCATTGTCCGTAACATTTTCATCTTCCTCAGTTTGATGAATATTTTGTTTTACGGTTTTTTTTTCTTCGCTTGACATATCGCTCATTTTGATAGAAATTTATTGAACTGCTTTTTAAAACTCAAGTTTTATATTCCGTAAAGTTATAAAGGTTTTGGGGACTCGTAATAATTTAATATACATTTAACTGCTTTTTATCCCTAAATTTAAAACTCGTAAATTTAAAGAACGCATTTCGTACTTTAGCACTTTAAAAGAAATCAAAAATGAAAAAATTACTTAACGATTTTGAAAATAAAAAACCGGAAATTATTTTTGAATGGAAAGATGCGGAAACTGAAGCGGAAGGATGGATTGTAATTAATTCTTTAAGAGGTGGTGCAGCAGGCGGCGGAACGAGAATGCGTAAAGGGCTAGATCGTCATGAGGTGGAATCGCTTGCAAAAACAATGGAAGTGAAATTCACAATTGCAGGACCTCCAATTGGTGGTGCTAAATCTGGCATCAACTTCGATCCGGCCGACCCACGTCGCAAAGGCGTTCTTGAACGTTGGTTTAAAGCGGTAATACCTATTCTTAAAAATTATTATGGAACTGGTGGTGATTTAAACGTGGATGAAATTCATGATGTGATAGCAATTACACAAAAATATGGCTTGCTCCATCCACAGGAAGGTGTTGTACGTGGGCATTTTGGAGATGGAGACAACATTGCATCAAAACGTATTGATCAACTGCGTGAAGGTGTAGTTAAAAAAATTACAGATAAAAAGTTTGTGCCTATTGAAGGTTTAGCTATCGCCGATATGATTACTGGGTATGGAGTTGCTGAATCAGTAAAACACTACTACGATATTTGGGGCGGTGACATAAAAGGGAAGCGTATAATTATCCAAGGTTGGGGAAATGTGGCTTCTGCAGCTGGGTATTATTTTGCACAAATGGGAGCACGAATTACAGGAATCATAGATCGAGATGGGGGAATTATTGAAACAGCGGGTCTGAGTTTTGAGCAGACAACACATCTTTTTAATACTAAAAGCAATAACAAACTTGTTGGCGAGAATTTGCTTTCGGTGGAGGATGTACAAAAACGTGTGTGGGCTTGTGGGGCGGAAATTTTTATTCCTGCAGCGGCATCACGATTAGTTACAAAGAATGAAATTGACACGATGATTAATCATGGGCTCGAAGTGATTGCTTGCGGAGCGAATGTTCCTTTTGCTGACAAAGAAATATTTTTAGGACCAACAGGGGAATATGTTGATGATCGAATCAGTTTGATTCCTGATTTTATTGCAAACTGCGGAATGGCAAGAGTATTTGCTTACCTGATGCAAGAAGATGCTGTACTAACTGATGAAGCAATTTTTAGTGATGTCTCAATAACTATAAAAAAAGCCCTTGAGAAAGTACACGCCATAAATTCAGAAAAAAGTAAAATTGCTAAAGCTGCATTTCAAATTGCATTGAAACAATTAATTTAAAAATTAACAAGCTAAATTATTTTAGGTCACCTGGTTTCCAAGGAAAAGTACGACCTAACATATTTTGCAATTTACTATTCCATTTTTCAAAATGTGTTTCTAAAAATTGACGGCTGGCATCATCAATTGGGGTTTTATCCGCACTTGTATTTTGTGGAGTAAAATCTAGCGGCTGGAAGGGTGGTAAATTAAGAAAGCTAAGTACCTCTGCAAAAGCTTTTGGCGTATCCACAAAAAAATCTTCAGCACAAAGAATATGCACCCTTTCTTTATCGAAAACTTCCAACCAAGGCGGAAGCAATTCAGCATATTGGCCACGGGTACGATAGCCAAGTCGTTGTCGACAATAATTATGTGCCATCTGAGCACCTTCATTGATACGCGCATCTTCTTTTATGAGCGCCGTATAAAAATCCAATCCTTCCAATCCATTTCGCACAAACATTTTATAATGAGAATGGGCTCTTATCACCGGATTACGCAACATAATTATAATTCGGGCATCAGGAACTAGACTTTTAATTCTTTGGGCTGCTTGAGGGTGGTCAAAATAATTGGTAGTCGCATCAAACGTCATACATTCCTGTCCAACATTTTTTGAGGTCTTTCTAATTGTTGTTACACGCGGAAAATTCGGCAAGTAAAAAGAAAGTCCTTTTTCATACCGTTGATTGTTACCAAAAAAAAATGGTTCTTTAAGCTGAGGGGAAAGAATGCAAGGATGTTGGCTTAATAAAGTTGACAAGGAAGTGGTGCCTGATTTTTGCGCGCCTACAATAAAAATTTTGGGGAATGCTCTTTTGGCTAATAAATAGTTTCTGATGATGCCTGGGGGCTTAGGAGCATCATGTGAAATTAGACTATCTGAATAACCTAGGGAATTAAACACGCTCTAAAAATAGCTATTTTTTCTTTTTCGAGTCTCTAAAATTATTATTACGCAAAACGGTCTTTTTTGAGAATTGAGAAACAAAATAGAATGAATTAACATTGAAGTGTTGACAATCGGAGCGATGAGCAAAGCAGGAACTACGATGATTTTGATAATTTCGGGTCATTGTTTTCGTTATACAATCACCTTAACCGATAATTATGTTTCATACCATTCTTCTACAAGTACAGGCAACAACTGACACACTCCAGCAAGCTGCAACGGGAATTGTGTCGCCTATTTTAAATCCGACGCCAAAGCAAGATATCACAACGCCTTTTAAAATGTTAACCGAAGGAGGCTGGGTAATGATTCCTATGGTTATTTTTCTTTTGGTGGCTATTTATTTTACCATCGAGCGTCTTGTAGTTATTTCAAAAGCAGGAAAAGTTGATCGCAATTTTTCACATAACATCAAAGATTATATTTCTAATGGGAAAATAGATACCGCGCGGGAGCTTTGTCGTTCACAAAACACCCCCGTTGCGCGTGTAATTGAAAAAGGGATTTCAAGATTGGGAAAGCCAACACGGGAAATTTCTGAGGCAATGGAAACAACAGGACGACTTGAAATTACTCGCGCTGAAAAGCACTTGCATTTTATAAGTCTTATTGCGCGCGTTGCACCCATGCTTGGTTTCATTGGAACAATTTTCGGCGTAATCGTTATTTTCCGTGACATCGCAAATTCAGGAGGAGAGGTAAGTATTCAGAATATTTCTCATGGACTATATTTAAAAATGTTTTCCTCGGCAGCTGGCTTAACAGTCGGAGTTCTTGCCTTTATGATGTATCACTTTTTGAATACAATGTTAGATAACCTTGCGAAAAAAATTGAACTGAATACATTGGAATTTTTAGACCTAATTAACGAGCCCTCTAAATAATAATTACTGACGAATTCCGTTTTTATTAACACGATAACAACCATGCAACTTAGACGCAAACAAAAAGAAGGTGCTGAAGTATTCACAGATTCGCTGAACGATATCATGTTCTTTCTATTGTTGTTTTTCATCATTCTTTCAACGATGGCAAATAGAAATGCAATCAAACTCGAATTACCAAGTTCCAAAAAAGTGGAACAAATGCAACAGAAACAAATTCTTTTGCAAGTAGATGCGAACCATAATTATTCAGTAAATAATGTAACCATAACGATTGACCAAGTAGAGCCAGTGCTGAAGGCAGAAGCAAAAGAAAAAAATAATAACAATGTAACTTTGGTCCTTGACAAATCACTTTCCATTCAAGACTTAGCGGATATCATGCAAATTGGAAGTAAGCTTGGTTTAAAGATGGTATTGTCAGCTAAAACCTCAAAATAAAATGGTGGCGACGTTAATTATGTCTACCGACAATAAAAAGGATGAGCGACAAGCACGCGTCATTTCTTGGATTTCAACTGCATGCATCGCCATGCTGTTATTCTTGATATTGTTCCTAATAAAAATCATTACTCCTATCCCCGCAATTCCTCCCGACCCTGAGGCAATGACACTTGAAATTGGATTGATTACTGGCAGCGGCGGTGATGCGGAAACACAAGGTGGTGGCTCGAGCGGAAATACCGGAACTCCAGGAATGCAAAATCCTTCCGATGCCTCGACAGAACAACCGAAAAATCCTACAGCAAATGGTAATGTCACCGATGCAAATTCGAGTAATAACACAGCAACAAATTCGAATGAAACGGGTACAGCAAAAGCGCCAACACTAAGCAAAAGTATGCTAGCAGCAATTGCTAATTTTAATAAAAATAAAGGCAAAGCATCCATTACTATTGGTGGCGACGGGAAAGGAGATCCATACACTGGTGGATTAGGAAACGGATCAGGTAGCGACCAAGGAACTGGACAGGGAGATCCCGGAACGGGTGGAACTGGCGGACAAAATGGCACCTCTCAATCAGGAAATGCAAAGCGTGTGCGGCACATATTGTCTAAACCAGAAATTGTAAATCCAACGCAAGAGGAAGGAAAAGTGGTAGTCAATGTTTATGTTAACCGGTTGGGAAAAGTAACAAAGACAGAAGTCAATTCGAATGGATCAACAACAATGAATTCGGTGCTTAGGTCAACTGCAACACAATCTGCGTACAAAATTATTTTTGATGCAGATCCAATGGGTCCTGAGCTCCTAATTTTACCACTTGATATTTACTTTACATTGAAGTGAGTTATAAGCAAACACTGGAATATCTCTACAGTTGTTTGCCTATGTTTCATCGCATAGGCGCTCCTGCTTATAAAGCTGACCTTTCCAATACAATTACAATTTGTAATGCGCTAGGTAATCCTTCAACTAAATTTCGTTCGGTGCATATTGCGGGTACAAATGGAAAAGGTTCCACTTCGCATTTGCTTGCTGCGGTTTTACAAGAAGCAGGTTACAAAACAGGACTTTATACTTCCCCGCATCTCAAAGATTTTAGAGAACGAATTCGCATCAATGGTAAAATGATAACTAAACCTCGTGTTGTGAAATTTGTTCAACAACATAAAAAATTATTCGACAAAGTTGAACCATCCTTTTTTGAATGGACTGTTGCATTGTCTTTCGATTATTTCGCATCAGAAAAAGTTGACATTGCAATTATCGAAACAGGATTGGGAGGAAGACTGGATTCAACAAATGTGATCAGGCCAGTTGTTGCGGTGATTACAAACATCAGTCTTGACCATACCAATCTATTGGGAAAAACAGTAATAAAAATTGCTACTGAAAAAGCGGGAATAATAAAAAAAGGAATTCCTGTTGTGATTGGAGAAACCCAAGCAGCAGTCAAATTTTTTTTTGAAAAGAAAGCAAAAAAAGAAAAATCTCCAATGCGATTTGCAGATGAAGAATTTCAATTGAAAAAAATTCGTCACAAAAACTCAAGTCCTCCCCTACTTATCGCTGATGTTTTTGCAGGGAAAAATGAAGTGCTTAAAAATTTGGGTTGCGCATTAGCTGGAAATTATCAGCGTAAAAACATCGCGACGGTTCTCACATCAATTGATGTGCTTCGTGAAAATGAATTTGTAATTTCAGAAAAATCAATTCGAAAGGGATTTGCAAACGTTTCTCAACTTACAGGGTTGCAGGGTCGGTGGCAAATTATTTCTAAAAACCCATTGACAATAGTTGACACCGGTCATAACGAAGCTGGAATTATTGAAGTGATGAGCCAACTAAAAAGAACGCCGCATAAGCATCTACATATAGTGTTGGGGATGGTCAACGACAAAGACCCATCACTTATTTTAAAACATTTTCCCAAAAAAGCGACATATTATTTTTGCAAAGCAAACTTACCTCGCTCCCTGGATGAAGCTGCATTGAAACAATTAGGCAGTACCTTTAATTTGAAAGGGGAATGTTACAATTCGGTGCGAAAGGCGCTGAAAACTGCACAGTCAAAAGCTAAGAGAGGAGATTTGGTTTTCGTTGGGGGAAGTACTTTTGTTGTAGCAGAGGTTATTTAAAAATAGCCGGGCGCCTTTTTACAAATGCAGATAACAAATCAATTATTAATCTATCTTAGCTTAAAATCATGTCCTAATAATGGGGAGCATTATAATTTCCGACCTGCACAAGCAGGATTAAGTGAACGAATTGCAGGACTCAAGCAACTCACTCCGTCTTTACTCTCACGGGCTGAAAACCGTATGGCGCAATATTGTCAAATAGGGGATAGAAGGGATTTATTGGAATTAAATAAAACGATCCGTAAAAGATATCGTTATTTATTAATGCATTTAAGAATTATTATTAACTCGCATAAACCAAAATAAACAAGATGAAGAAAAAAATTGTTTCATAAAAAACTAAAACCATGAAAAACAAATTCAAAACTATTTATCCGAATCCTGCTTCTGAATCTGTGAATTTCGAATACGGAATAGACGAAGGTCAGATTGCTCAGGTAGAAATTTTTGATCTTTCAGGGAAACTTATCCTGACTCAAAATCTTGCCCCACAAATGGAGGTTTATTCTATTACAACAACTTCATTACAAGCGGGAGTATATATTCTCCGTTTGGTTATAGATGGCGAAGCGACAGAAAACAAAAGGTTGGTTATTGTGAAATAACCTAATTTTATGTAAATACGTATAGATAAGCAGGTTCTGCCCTGAATCTTCGGGGCTTAACCTGCTTTATAAAATGAAAATAGGAATTATAATTAGTCTTCTTTCTCTTTTTCCCTTCCTCATAGAAGGACAGATAAATCTAGTGCCTAATCCGAGTTTTGAGGATACTTTTCGTTGTTCAATAGACAGCAATATTGTAAAAGCAAAAGTCTGGTTCAATCCAACCAATTATGGTACACCTGATTTTTTCTATCCAACAATTCAAGGAAATCCGGGATGTATAGATCAATACCCTGGTGGTTGGGGCGGTGGAGCATATTCAAATATTTGGGGTTATCAATTGCCCCGCTCTGGCAATGCATATGCAGGAATGGCTGTTTCTCAAGGATCAGAACTAATGGAATCCCCATTACTCGACAGCATGAAAATGGGTAAAAGTTATGCTGTGAGTTTTTATGTTTCAGTAGGAGATGCGTATGGCAGCGGGCTTGATTTAATTGGAATTTCTTTTAGAAGTGATAGCGTCACAGACTATTTTCTTGTAGGATATCTCCCTGGAATTTTAAATAATGATGCAGGAAATGCATCGGGGAATATTTTGATTGATCAACTAGGCTGGATGCTTGTTCAGGACACTTTCATTGCTATCGGTGGGGAACGTTATATGATTTTAGGAAACATTGATACCGGCAACACGCAATATTATAATTCATCAAATCCAACGGCAGTTTATTTTTATTTTGACGACTTTGATATTCATTGTGTCGATTGTAGTTCATCAATTCCTCCTGTTTCTGATTATCCCGAAATCACCCTGACTCCGAACCCTTCCAATGGAGAATTTATTTTAAAAGGAAATTTTCCTCCTGAAACGAAAATGAAAATTTATAATATGCTTGGGCAATTAGTCTGGTCGGAAGATATTGAAAGTGGAAATAGAACAGTTCCGATTTTTTTACAATTGGCAGCAGGTGTTTATGTTTATCAGGTTCAATCCCCGAATGGGCAGGCAGGAAATTATGTTTTGAAGAATGGGAAGTTGGTGATTGAGAAATAACCTAACTTTGAAGAAATGGTATCCGTAGATAGTGTATCGCTGGCAACGGTTATTCTTAATAGTTTGAATGACACAAACCTTTCTGAATCAAATTTGAAAACGGTTTATTCTATTTATAATAATACATGGATGCAGGGGCAATACTTTTTTTCACCTGCCGATAGTGCTACGCTTTACAATATTGCAGTACAGCACGCTTCCGATGCCGGCGATGCGGTTTATTCTGCGCGAGTAATGTTGAATTTGCAGGTGGATGAATTTGGAAATGCAAACAGTAACAGGATGATGCAATTTGAAGAACAAACGGTGATTGAAGATAGCATTTCAATGACTATTTTTCCTAATCCTTCGTTTGGTCTTGTTACCGTGAATGTTCAAATGGAAGATGGAACTGTTGGAATATTACAAATAATAGATGTTTCAGGAAAAGTTATCGCCATTAAAAATATTTCATCACCCGGAAATTATAAATTTGAAACTGAAACACTTGATCAAGGATTATATTTTGTAGAATTGATTAAAAATGGTGTAATAACAGAGACTAAAAAGTTGCAGGTAATAAAACAATAAATAAAAGGTTACGCCCCCGAAGAAAAATCTTCGGGGGCGTTTTTTAAAATGAAAACGAGTTTTGCCATTATTGTTTTTTTATTTTATTCTCTGGATAGCAAAACTCAATGCTTAACTCAGGATACTAACCTTGTATTGAATCCTGGCTTTGAAAATTATACTACCTGTCCCCCAGGAATTGGTTTTCTTAATTACGCTCAAAATTGGTTTAACCCAACCGCAAATTCTCCGGACTACTTCAATAGCTGTTCTCCTGTGTGGATAAGTGGAGCAAATGTGCCGGATAATTTTTGGGGGAATCAGGCTGCCCTTAATGGAGTTGCTTATGGTGGTTTGGCTCTCGATTTAAATTCATCCAACTGCAACAGAGACTATTTAGGGGGATATTTATTTCAGCCACTTAGTGCAGGGTTGAATTACTATTTTGAGATGTGGATTTCAGTTGGAGATTCCTGTACACGGGCAATTAATAAACTCGGTGTTTATTTTAGTAATTCAAACCCTTCTATTCCTCTTGATACAAATGGAAATCCTAATTATGGTTGTCTTCCATATACTCCTCAAATTATCTGGGACACTGTTATTTCTGATACAGCAAATTGGGTCAGGCTTCAAGGAAACTTTATAGCAACAGGAGGAGAACAATTTTTTGTGATCGGATGTTGGAAGCCGAATGATTCATTAACAATCGACACAATAAACTTCAATTCTCCACGTAATGGGGCTGCTTATTATTATGTTGATGATGTAAAAGTTTCTCACTGTGACTCATTGAGTGATACAACACATAATCCTGCTCATCCTGAAATTACACTTACCCCAAACCCCGGCAACGGAAATTTTTATTTGAATGGAAATTTTCCTTCCGAAACACAAATAAAAATTTACAATATGCTTGGGCAATTAGTCTGGTCGGAAGATATTGAAAGTGGAAACAGAACTGTTCCAATATTTTTACAATTGGCAGCGGGAGTTTATGTTTATTGGGTTGGATCGGGAAATGATGTTTTGAAAAAAGGGAAATTGGTTATTGAAAAGTAAATCGAAGAAATGGTATCCGTAGATAGTGTATCGCTGGCAACAATTATTCTTAACAGTTTGAATGACACGAACCTTTCTGAATCGAATTTGAAAACGGTATATTCTATTTACAATACTACCTGGATGCAGGGCCAATACTTTTTTTTACCTGCCGATAGTGCCACGCTTTACAATATTGCAATACAACATGCTTCCGATGCCGGCGATGCGGTTTATTCAGCACATGTCATGTTAAATTTGCAGGTGGATGAATTTGGAAATGCAAATAGTAATCGGATGATGCAATTTGAAGAACAAACTAATATTCAAGACAGCACCTCATTGAATGTTTTTCCTAATCCTTGATAGCAACATCTGAAAACCATACATTATTTTTGGTAATATAGTCTTTTAAGACTTCTGTTTCTTGCTTTTTGTAGAGCTTTGACTCTTTAACCAATTTACTTGTTCTTTGGCTTCTTTTAAGGTAACAGGCTGTTGCTTGGATAACTGCTCCATTCCTAACTTGGCTCTTTCCTGAAATGATACGTTGTAATTCATGTTTCATTTTATAATAATCAAAGATACAATATTTTCAAAAATATAGCAAAATGGAAAACGGTAGGTATAAAAACAGAAAAGTGTAGAAAATCTCATTTTTCTACACTTTTTCCATCCGTGGGACGTACGGGGTTCGAACCTGTGACCTCTACCTTGTCGAGGTAGCGCTCTAAACCAGCTGAGCTAACATCCCAATAATTAAAAAAAAATTCGCTTTTAAAAAGCGAATTTTTTGTTGTGGGAGCTACAGGGTTCGAACCTGTGACCCCCTGCTTGTAAGGCAGGTGCTCTGAACCAGCTGAGCTAAGCTCCCAATACCCGTTTTGCGGGCTGCAAATATAGCTTGTTCCTCAAACACAGCAAAAATTATTTAAGAATCCTTCAATTATAGGTAAAATACCCCTTTTTGACCCAAATCGCTGACACAATGGCAAATGAGGGAACTGAAATTTTTGATTTCATCCTTTTATTTACTAATTCAATCAATAAGAAAGAAATGACAATCCGGGGCTTTTTTGATTTTGATTGAAAGTCTCTTTTTCGTTCTTAATTTTTTGCTCTTTAATTAGATTAGCTTATTGTTTTTTTGAAAAAGTTTTAAATACTGATACCTGAACTTCATTATTATTGATATTAGACGCTTTTAACGTTGCAGCCAAAGCAATTCCGGCAATTCATTTATTTCGCCATACACAATTGCATTTTGTTCATATTCATTTCCTAATGCTATCGCTCGTTCTTTTGTAATCCCAAGGATTAAAAAACTCTTCTCTGGTTTCCAGGATGGATCTTTTCCTACACCCTCTCCTTCAAAGTATTTATAGTTCACAATTTTATTTCGAAGATCTTTTAAACGATGCTCATTTTGCTCTACAGTCAACACTTTTGAATAGGGATTAAATGGAGTAATGTAAGCCCATTTTTCAAACCCTTGTTCAAAAAGTAAATTGTTCAGCAAGTCGTTATTCTTTCCAATTTTGATGGTGATGGATAGCTCAAAAACATTGAAATCCGTTTCAGTGTAAGCTTTTAATAGTTCTTTATTCATGATTTAGTTGCTATAGAATAATGGTGTTAATGTTATAAAAGCCAGCAATATTATCAAGTTTGTAATTCAAATATTCTATGTCTAATCTTCTCTTCATTCCTGTAAAATTAAAAAACTCTTCAGCGTTAAGGCTAGGCCTTTTGTCAGACATAATATCGATACTCAAAGGCTCATTTATTCCTGGAGCATAACAGACCTTTACCATAGATTCTTTCGCACCATTCTTTACCATTTCAAGCGCAAAGTTCCTGGTATTAATTGCACCTAACCTGTCGATGTGAGAAAGATCTTTTCCATACATAGCGCCTCCGCCAATCGGTATACGGGGCCCATAATAATCCATCGCCAGTTTCCTTCCCGTTTGCCCGTTATCACCATCGCTGCCACCATTTAACAACGGTCCATTCGGATTTATCATAACTTTAATGTCCTTCCATTCAGTAACCCATCGCTGATCTATATTCTGTAAAGTAAGATATGCTTTTTGAATTACCAAATGCACCTCATCGGTAAAATCAATGAATGATTTTTTTTCTGTCTGCTGCATGGTAATGAGAATGGTGTTGACCTGCCAGCCTGAATTGTCTTCATTCATTACCACAAGAATTTTTCCGTCAGGTCCTTGTTTTTTTAAAATGCCATTCTCTATGGCATGAATAAGATGCTCTCTAAAATACCAGCATAAAAAATGTTCAGGCGGCAGAAATTTTGTTTTTGCGTCGTAGCCGGCATAACCAATTACAATCGATTGGTCATTTACAAAATTTGTCCACTTACGCGGATCCTCATTTATGCGGCAAATATGATCGTGTATTTTATACTTCCTGATATCAATATGATTTTCCGCTGAATATCCTATTTCTTCTCCCACAGAAACTATGATTTCCGATGACGAGAATGGCAATTTGTTCCTCGTTGCAATTCCACCGGTTAGAAAAATTTGGTCAGACCATACCGAGACTTCAATCTGCGCATAGCCCTCCTTGTCTGATTTATATAATTCCCTGATGAATCTGTCTGATATGAGGTCGCAGAATTTATCGGGATGTCCGTTGAGGACCACTTCTGAGTATCGTTTCATTTTAGATTTTAGTTAGTTGATGATATTTGATATTGTTCTTTTCGAATTGCGAAGGATTGCCTTCAGCACTTACAATCACCCAAATATTTTTTGTGTTGATCCCTGCAAGTAGCATTGCGTCTATGTCTTCGGTGTAACCATCGGTTACGATTAAACTCTTTTTGAACTTCATTTTCTTAATATGGTCAAAGACACAGGATATGCTTGTTCCGCCTGATGAATGGTATATTAAAGAGCCATTTTGAAAAGTTGCCTCACTTACTGCATCAGAGAAAACCCATAGCGGCTTTTTGATTTCATTCTTGAAACTATGAAGTAGGGAAATTATCAAATCAATTTCAGGGTTCATGGAACCACTTACATCAAAGTAAATATTCACAGTTTCGGATGATTGCGGAAGACAAATAATAGTTGCGGACATTGGAATAATTTTGTTGAGTGAATAGGTTGCAATGGCTCTCCTGTCCGTATTGCTTAATACGGGGATGAATATTTTTTTTTCAGAAAGCTTATTTTTCTTCTTGTCATCATCAGTCAGGCATTTTTTTAAAATGGAATGAGTTGAATTTCTCCATTTACTCACTTTCATTTCTTTGATTCGTTTTTCTTCGTCCTTTAATCCATCCGCACTTCCTCGCGTTCCCGGTTTATTCCAGATCAGTGACCCATCCATTTTCTTAAGAATTTCATCAAGTATTTTCCGATTCTCCGGAGATATTTCAGAAGGAGTGTGATTGCCCACAAACAAGATTGTTTCCTTTGAATTAATCACCCCTTTTTGAAAAAGGTATTGTAGCAGCTCGTATAAATTATCTCCGGAGAATTTACCTGCATAAACATCTTTTCTGATAGCCAGAAAATCATCCGAAGCATTTTTATCATCATCATATGGAGGACTTAATAAAGTTTGAATGCCCTCATCCTTATAATACCGGCTAAAAAATGATGAAAATTCAGAACCGTATACACGATGAATAATAGAGTTGATAATTGAGTCCAGTGCAAGATTCAACAAAGGTGTATTGAATTTGTATTTTTCAGTGTGCTGCAGCAATACGTGAAGGAATTCATGCATGAGACAGCATTTAATATCATTCTCTTCTATTGCATGTGCATCAAAGAAAGATTTGTTTATCAACAATGCCGGGCTGTGTGCTATGGTCACGGCAAGCGTTCGAACCTGATCGGTAAATCGTATTTCACAAATTTTAAAAAGTGCGTTGCAGGCAAAAGCATTCTCTTCTGCAAATTCCGCTACAATATGGCGTATCTGATTTTCAGTCCAGTTCATAAAATTTATTTAAATCTATTTTGATTAATTTGATTTTTCTTTCAAGTCTTTTTCGCGTGTATATCCTTGAGCTTTCTGGGAGATAATGTGTTTCACTGCACATCGATAAAATGATGGCTGAACGAAGTATGCTCCTGTCATCCTGTTTAGTGGATTCAAATAATTCCAGTTCAATGTTATCAGCTGATATAACAAGCAGTTTTTCTGAAGGCAGAAGGATTTGCTTATTGATTGCCTCCCAAGAACGAATGTTCAAATTTCTGCCAACCCCAAGTACCCAGCTTTCAAGGTCATTATTTTCTTCGGGAATTTTAAGTCCAATGAGCTCGCTGGTAAGTATTCCACTTTTATTTTTAAAGAAAGAATTCTTTATTTCTTCCGTCCTGACACGTGACCTTGGACCACCCGTATTGTTCAACACGTTTGAAGATGTTGCTCCATTCGTGCAAATAATTTCCTGATCTTGTTTAGACATGAGAATTATTTTTTTGAACTATTAAGAACATAATTCTTTGCCTGAGTGAAACACTGATTGAATTCTTCCTCAATTATTTCAGGTTCAGGGATCAGAATATTTTCAGTGATGAGGTATAGAAACAATTGTTTTGCCCGTTGTATTCGCTTGTCATCATTTTTTGAGAACCGGCTTAAATACTGAAGGCAATTTGACCAAGACGGATGAATCGAATGCCATGATTGGTTATTTTCACGCCATTCCATTTTTCCATCAACATATAATATCTTTTTTGCAATTTTAGATAATTCATTGTATGCTTCTTCATTGACAAGATCGCATTCACTCAGCAAGGGAAACAGGCAGAAAGAAAAAATTGCTGCACGTGATTTACTTTCCCTTGCAAGAAGTTGAATTACTGCCAGGCTGCGCACATCAGTTTCTACCGGGTCCTGAAAAAGCATTTTCAGTTTATCCTTCAGTTTATTCTTCCATAAAAATTCTGATATCCACTTTTCATCGGGGTTCGATTCAAATGTCAGCCGCACAGCTTCTGAATGTGCTGAATCAATTAAATGTTGTGGCACATGATCTTTATAAGCGCGATGAGGCAGACTCCAGTTGAGGACAAGCTTATACAGACTTTTTCGATTATTTTCATTTAACTTAATGTCGTTTGCATTTGCAACACAAAGTAGGGCGGTAATATTTCTTGCAAGCAATCTTGCTCTTCTTGGGGAAATCCGGAGACCGGCTTCGGTAAGCAGCGATGTGGCAAGCCGGCAATAACTGACCACCTCAGGATACGGATGCGTGATGCAGGCATTAAAAACTGGTTTGAGTTTCGCTATAAACTGTCTTAGAGTTCCATTATCATTTGAAATAGTATTTTCTCCTGCAGGATATATGACTGATTCCTGTTCTTTTTTTGTGAGTTGAAGCCAGTCAGGAACTTCAATAATGAAGGCAAAGCGGTCAGCAAGTGCCTGGTCAAGCGGCTGACTTCCTTCATAATGGTCATCGCCTTCACCGGATTCAAAAGAAAACGGATTCATTGCAGCCCAGCGATAGCATAACTTTTCAAGTGGAATCCCCTGAATTTTCTTTTCATGAATGATGGAGAAAAATTTATTCTGAGTTTCGGGCTTACAACGACTCAGTTCGTCAATAAGAACTGTTTCAGTTCCCCATATTGTAGCAGGGGTTGGAAGAAAGATTACTTTTTTCCCTTCCTCATCCGGAACCGGAAAACCAATGAGGTCATCAAAAGAAATCAAGCTGGCATTGTAATGCCTGTTCTCTAATCCAAGTGTTTCTGAAATGCTGTTCAGTAAAAATGTTTTACCTGTGCCTGCTTTCCCGATTAATAAAATAGGATCTTCAGAAATCAATGCAGCTAGAATCAGTGGCTCTACTTCATCAAAGCCATAAACACCAATGGTGTTAAGAAATTTGTTTTTTATTTGCATAGTGTAGTATATGGTTTTAGTTGGTTTATCAGCTAAACCACCACAACTACAATAAGGATTTCCAGGGTATTCCTTTATTTTTGTTGACCTGTAGGTCCTCATCGTTTTACCACCGTTTGCTTTTTTTGCTCGGTTGGTTTCTGCTTTTAAACAGAATCGTGATGATTATGAAGCAAAGGTAAAACTAATTTTTATTAGAAAACAAATTAAATGCAAAATATATTTTAAACTAATATTCCTTGCTCTCAAATATCCTTCTCTTTGCCCTATCAATTAGGGAAAATAAATGCTGAAACTTGAAATTCTGATTTCGTACATTTGATTTATGAATTCATCCAAAAGAACTAGGCCCTTACTGCTTTTTTACATCCTTGTAATTTATGTATTCATCCAATTTGGGTGGTGGGCCTATTTGTTAATCCGATTAAATAATAACGTGGCATTGGTGTCCCAAAAAGTTCTTGTCTTAAAATTACAAGAAGCTACAATCAACAAAACAGAATTACTAAAGGAAGAGGACGCGCTAAAAAACAAACTATATAAACAATGGTTAATGATTTTTGGAGAAGGTTCTGTCTTCTTTATTTTATTAGTACTCGGAATTTTAAGAACAAAAAATAGTTTCAAAAAAGAAGTTGAGCTTTCGACCCAGCAAAGAAATTTTATACTTTCAGTAACACACGAACTAAAATCACCTCTTGCTTCAATTCGATTACAGCTTGAAACAATACAAAAGCGTTCCTTACAAAAAACGCAACAAGAAGAAATGCTAATTGACGCAATTGAAGATACGGATCGTCTGAATGTACTTGTAGAAAACATACTAGTTGCTGCAAGAATTGACAACCATTCCTATTCTCTCTCTAAAGAAAGTGCAAATTTATCTGAAGTTGTAAAGGGCTTGACTGAAAAAGCAAGTGCTGGTTTTGCTCGCAACCATCAAATTAAATGTAAAATCACAGAAAATATTTACAGTTCGTTTGACAAAATAGGTTTTCATTCCATTTTCATTAACCTACTTGAAAATGCAGTTAAATATTCTAAGCTAGGTACCGAAATTAAAGTTTCGTTAAGCACAATACATAAAGCAATTGTTATTTCAATTGCTGATCAAGGTCTTGGTATTGCAAAAGAAGAGAAGCAACAAGTTTTTACACGATTTTATAGAGTTGGTAACGAAGAAACTCGTTCAACTAAAGGAACAGGACTTGGTTTATATATTGTTCAATCGCTTTGCGTTGCACATGGCTGGGTGGTGAGCGTAACAGATGCTCCTGCCGGCGGAAGTATTTTTGAAATTACAATTCCAACAACATGACAAACAATAAAGCTGTTTTAATTATTCTCGATGGTTGGGGAATTGGCGACGGAACAAAATCTGATGCTATCGCAAATGCAAAAACCCCATTTTACAATTCTTTAATTACGAATTATCCACACAGCACATTAAAAACTTCAGGCGAAGACGTTGGCTTGCCCGCTGGTCAAATGGGGAATTCTGAAGTAGGGCATTTAAATATTGGTGCAGGAAGAGTTGTTTACCAAGATCTCGTAAAAATAAATTTGGCCTGTCGGAATAATTCTATTGACAAAAATCCTGTCTTGCTCGAAACTTTCAATTACGTTAAACAAAATAATAAATCGCTACATCTAATTGGATTAGTTTCTGATGGTGGCGTTCATTCTTCACAAGAGCATTTACACCATTTGCTAAATGTTGCCAAAGAAAATAATCTTGAGAATGTATTTGTTCACGCCTTCAGCGATGGAAGAGATACGGATCCGAAAAGTGGTTATGGATACATAGAGCAGTTGCTCGCGCACATGAAGCTTAGCACAGGAAAATTAGCGAGCATAACAGGACGATATTATGCAATGGATCGCGACAAAAGATGGGAACGAGTGAAGATTGCGTATGATGGATTGGTAAATGGAATTGGAACAAATACAACTAACGGATTGACGGCAATAAACCAATCGTATAACGAAGGAATTACCGATGAGTTTATAAAACCAATTATTATTACCAATACAGACGGTTCACCTATTGCAACAATTAAAGAAGGCGATGCCGTTATCTGTTTTAATTTCAGAACTGATCGTTGTCGTGAAATCACATCTGTTCTTACTCAAAAAAATCTTCCCGATTATGGAATGCAAATAATTCCACTCTTGTATATAACAATGACCAATTACGATCATGCTTTCAAAAACATACAGGTCATGTATGCTAAAGATGATTTAAAAATGACCATGGGTGAAGTTGTATCAAAAGCAAACCTAAAGCAAATTAGAATTGCTGAAACCGAAAAATACCCACACGTCACTTTCTTTTTCTCTGGCGGAAGAGAGCAAGAATTTCATGGCGAATCCAGATTGATGATTCCTTCACCTAAAGTTGCTACCTACGATTTACAACCAGAAATGAGTGCATTGGAAGTTACCAATGCCATTGTTCCTGAACTTGAAAAGGGTTCTGCCGATTTTGTTTGTTTGAATTTTGCAAATACAGATATGGTTGGGCATACAGGCGATTATGCTGCGGTAGTGAAGGCGGCAGAAACGGTAGATGCTTGCCTTCAAAAAGTCGTTGAAGCGGGAATCAAAAACAATTATTCTTTTATAATAATAGCCGATCATGGAAATGCGGACTTTATGATTAACGCAGATGGAAGTCCAAATACGGCACACACCCTAAATCCGGTTCCCTGCGTGCTTATTGACCCTCGTTTCAAAAAAATAAATAACGGCAGATTAGCCGACCTCGCTCCAACACTTTTAAACATGATGGGCGTGGCTATTCCAGAGGAAATGACTGGAACAATATTAATAGATTCCTAAGCAATGGTGCTGAAAAATACAAAATCAGAGCATCTTCGACTTAATATGAATAGCTGTTCCTAAGCTATATAGAACTTTATTTTTCACAAAAGTGCGATTTTACTTGACAAGGGGGGGGCGATAAGGATATATTTGCGCCCGTTTGAACTATAAGCCAAAGACAAAATTGTTTTTCTATAGCTGCATTCATTTTATTTTCACACGATCTCAAAGGTCGTAAAATATCGATTTCTTATTATGAAATTATCCCAATTCAAATTTCACCTACCGCTTGATTTAGTTGCTGATTATCCAGCCAAAAACCGCGACGATTCTCGTTTGATGGTCATTGACCGCAAGACAGGCAAAATAGAACATAAAGTTTTCAAGGACATCATTAATTATTTTGACGACGGTGATGCGATGATTTTGAATAACACTAAAGTTTTTCCTGCTCGCCTTTATGGTAACAAAGAAAAAACAGGCGCAAAAATTGAAGTGTTTTTGCTTCGCGAGTTAAATCGTGAGTCGCGACTTTGGGACGTTTTGGTTGACCCTGCAAGAAAAATTAGAATTGGCAACAAACTTTATTTCGGTGAGAATGACAATCTAGTTGCTGAGGTTATTGATAATACAACAAGCCGTGGACGAACCCTGCGATTCTTGTTTGATGGTCCATTTGAAGATTTTAAGAATACTATCGAAGCATTGGGTAACACGCCAATACCAAAATATATCAAGCGAGTGGTGAATGATGATGATAAAGATAGGTACCAGACTATTTTCGCTGAAGTAGAAGGCGCTGTTGCGGCACCAACTGCGGGCTTACATTTCTCCCGCGAACTCATGAAGCGACTTGAACTAAAAGGTATTTCTTTCCCAACAATAACAATGCACGTTGGCCTTGGCAGCTTCAGACCAGTAGAAGTAGAAGATCTTACTAAGCACAAAATGGAGTCTGAAAAATTAGACATTCCGGTGTTAAGTACCGAAGTCATAAATCAAGCGAAGAAGAACAAAAAACGAATTTGTGCAGTAGGGATTACTACTATGCGGGCAACAGAGACGTATGTATCAACCGATGGTTATTTAAAACCTTTCAGTGGCTGGACAAATAAATTTGTTTTCCCTCCACACGATTTTGCAATCGCAAATTGTATGGTTACCAATTTTCATCCTCCGGAGTCTACACTTTTCATGATGACAACAGCTTTCGGCGGGTATGACCTTACGATGAAAGCTTACAAAGAAGCCGTAAAAGAAAAGTACCGTTTCCTTTCATATGGTGATGCGATGTTGATTATCTAATTTTTTTTCTGAAATTGCAAAGATGAAAAGATATGCAATTATCGTTGCGGCAGGAAAGGGAACGCGAATGCAATCCCCCACCCCTAAACAATTTTTAAAATTAGATGGTAAGCCACTAATCCTGCACAGCATTGACGCTTTTGCGGAATTTGATCCTGCTATTATAATTATTCTTGTTATCCCTGGCGACCAATTTTCAGTATGGGAAAAGATAACTTCTGAATTTGAACTTCCCATTTCCGTTCAGATTACAGCAGGTGGAGAAACACGATTTGATTCAGTGAAAAATGGTCTAGCCCTAATAACTGATCAGGATGCGATTGTTGCGGTGCACGATTCTGTGCGTCCCTTAGTTACAGTTAAAACTATCTCCAGTTCATTTAAGTCGGCAGAGCGTTATGGAAATGCTGTTCCAGCAATACCACTAAATGATTCTATTCGACAAATTGTTTCCGCCGAAAGTGTGGCCTTGGATCGATCTAAATATTGTTTAATCCAAACCCCACAATGTTTTTCTGTTCCGCTAATTAAAAAAGCATATTCACAAGAATATAAATACACCTTCACTGATGATGCTTCAGTAGTTGAATCTCTTGGAGAAAAAATTTATTTAGTAGACGGAAACGTAGATAATTTTAAATTAACCTCGCCCATAGATCTAGCTATTGCAGAAGCCCTGATAAAATACAGAATAAATTTTGTTAGTGACTTAAGTGGAGGAACCCATCCTTAAATTAAGAGGTAATTTTTAAATTATTTTTGTTACCGAAGTGTCGTCTCCAATATTTTCTGTCGTTACACAAGATAATAAATTTACTCCCGGAATTTTATTTTTCTCAAATGTTCCATAATCAGAAAACTGCAATGCTTCGGCGCCATTTTTTGTAGCCCAAGTCAACAATTCCTCAAGTGATATTTGCGGACAATGGGTTGAAATGGTTTTTAGTTCATCTAAAATAGAAAGGCCTGCGTTCGATGCTAAACTATCCGTACCAATTACAATTTTCACTTTTGCCTCGAGAAACAATTTATAATCAGGGAGTTTGTTTTCGATATACAAATTTGCATTTGGACAAAAACACCAATACAATTGTTTACTATAATATTCTGCCCATTGTATGTCACTAGCAGAAGTAAAAGTATTGTGTACCAAAATTAAATTACGATCGTAAGGCAAGGATTTTAATTTTGATCGAAGGGAATTTAATCCTGTAGGTTTGAAAAATGAAATGTCTAATCCCAAAAAATCATACAAGTCCCTAACAGGACCTTTCCCAGTAATAAAAAACTCGCTTTCGGAAATACTCTCTTGGTTATGCATAGTCAGCGGCAGCAGTTCTCTATGAGCTGAGTTTCCAATGAGTTCCATTAATTCAGTTGAAACTGAATAAGCTGCGTGTGGTGCTACAGATGCAGTCTGTGGGCAATCCGTTTTCAAAAAAAGACCGACCTCCAAAACCTTTTCTGCCATTTTAGGATTTAAAGAAAGTAACTCAATAAAAGTATGATAGCGCAATCTTTTCTTTGACTTGTCCTCAAAAGAATCAATGCTATTTGAAATATCCCCAACGGCCACAATACCATTTCGCAACATTTCATCTTCAGCCAGCACAATCGCATCTACTATTTGTTGATGAGTGGCATTTGAACGATGCTCCGTTAATTCTTTTGCAAAACCTACAAAGCCTTTGTGTTTCGAAATTTGTCCTTTGAGATGAGAAAGTTCAATATGACAATGAGAATTTATAAACCCAGGGCAAAGTATTCCCTCAAATTTTTCAGCAGCAGGGAGCTGAGACACTTTCAAAGGGTCTAAAAGATCATGAACAACACCCGCTTCATCAATAACGAGAATCCCATTCGCTACAAATCCGGTATGGGCAGAAAAAACATAATTAGAAGTTAAAAAACGCATGGCGCAAAGTTCGTCATTTTTATTCGCCTTCTCCTTGATGGTAGCAGATTTTACATCGTACCTTTGTTCTAATGTTAGAAAAAAAGTTAAATATTCGCAGTCTTTCTCAAGAAGACCTTAAAAACTTTTTTATAAGTAAGGGCGAAAAAGCTTTTCGAGGAAAACAAGTCTGGGAGTGGCTTTGGGAAAAATCGGCGCGAAATTTTAGTGAAATGACAAACCTCTCAAAAACAGTTCGTTTAGTTTTAGAGGAGCATTTTACTTTCCCAATTGTGACTTTAGATAATATTCAAATAAGTAATGACCGAACTATTAAAAGTGCATTTCGGTTATTCGACAACAATATTGTAGAGGGCGTATTGATTCCAACAGCTTCACGCATGACAGCCTGTATTTCATCGCAGGTAGGTTGCAGTTTAACCTGCAAATTCTGCGCTACTGGAAAACTTGCACGTTTAAGAAATTTAGATGCGGAAGAAATTTACGACCAAGTGGTGCTTCTTCGTAATCAAGCACAGGAAAAGTACCAACAACCGCTTACCAATATTGTATACATGGGAATGGGTGAGCCACTCTTAAATTATAAAAATATGTTGCGCTCTGTGGAACGCATTACAGCTCCCGATGGATTAAATATGTCGCCATCAAGAATTACTGTTTCAACAGCAGGCATTGCAAAAATGATTCAAAAGCTGGGTGATGATGAAGTCCGTTTCAACCTTGCACTTTCTTTGCATGCCGCCAATGACGAAAAACGAAATCGTATTATGCCAATCAATGAAGAAAATTCGTTGGATGCACTTGCCAATGCAATGAATTATTTTTACGAAAAAACAGGCACAAGTGTAACATTTGAATTCATTGTTTTCAAAGATTTTAATGACAGTGTTGAAGATGCGAAAGAATTGGCGGCCTATTGTAAAAAGGTACCTGCAAAAGTGAACATCATTGAGTACAATCCAATTGACGGCGGAGAATTTGAACAAACTTTGCCCGAAAGACTAAATCGGTTCACCGGCATTTTGGAAGAAAGGGGTGTGATCGTAAATGTGCGTCGCTCTAGAGGAAAAGACATTGATGCGGCATGCGGTCAATTGGCGAATAAAAACGATGCGATAACAAAAGAAGGGGAGAAATTGATTTTGAAAACAAAATAATGTCTTTAAAATAAATTATTGTCAAATTACCAGAGCTGAATAAATGAACATCATTGAAAAAATAAAATTGCCTGTTGCAGATGAAATGAACCTCTTTGAGGAGAAGTTTAGGCAGTCGATGAAAAGTTCTATCCCCTTACTTGATAAAATTACGCAGTACATTGTAAAAAGAAAAGGGAAACAGCTGCGCCCAATATTTGTTTTTTTGTCGGCCAAGCTATGTGGTACAATAAATGAGTCGAGTTACCGCGCTGCATCACTCATTGAATTACTTCATACTGCAACATTAGTGCACGACGATGTGGTAGATGATTCCAATATGCGCCGTGGCTATTTTTCTGTTAATGCCATTTGGAAAAACAAAATAGCTGTCCTTGTGGGCGATTATTTGCTTTCAAGTGGGCTCCTGCTTTCTGTAAACAATAATGATTTTCATTTGCTAAAAATTGTATCTGAAGCGGTGAGAGAAATGAGCGAGGGTGAATTATTGCAAATTGAAAAAGCAAGACGACTAGATATTGCCGAGGATGTTTATTTTAAAATCATCACAAAAAAAACCGCTTCACTTATTGCTTCTTGTTGCGCAAGCGGTGCGGCGAGTGTAACAGAAAACGAAGATTTAATAAAGAAAATGCATCAGTTTGGTGAGTTAACAGGCATCGCATTTCAATTAAAAGACGATCTGTTTGATTATGGTACAGATGCAAAAATTGGGAAACCAACGGGTATAGACATTAAAGAAAAAAAAATGACCTTGCCATTGATATTTGCTTTAAATAATTCTTCACGATCCGATAAAAGACACATCATTAATTTAGTGAAACACCATAATGAATCGCCAGAAAAAGTTGCAGAGGTTATTGCATTTGTTCATGCATCGGGAGGCATTCCATACGCAAGACAGCGTATGTATGAATACAGAAAAAGGGCGCTTGACTTGCTTGATGAATTTCAGGATAGCGAAGCCAAAAACTCTTTGCGCGAGCTTGTAATTTATACAACAGAAAGAGAAAAATGAGGAGTTTGTTTTTAACATTCATTGGATTAAGCATAATTTGTTGGGCTGAACTCAATGGACAAAATTATTTTCAAAAATTTAATTATCCTAGCGGAAAACAAAAGTGTCAAGGAATGGTTGACAGCGCGGGAAGTCAAATTGGTAATTGGACATTTTACCATGAAAACGGAGAGGTTGAAAGTTTGGGAAGTTTTATTAATGGAAAAAACGAAGGTGTATGGAACTTTTATGATACTACCGGCAACAAACTTAAAGAGGTCGTGTACCAAAATGGAATTTACAACGGCAAATACGCAGATTACAAAGTAACCGGTGAAATCAACTCGATCGGATATTACAAAAAAGGTGCAAAAATTAATAGATGGAGGTATTTTGGAGAGAATGGGAAAATTATAAAAATAGAATATTATAAAAAAACTAAACTTTACAAAGAAATTATTTATGGCTAAGCATTATCTATTACCTCTCCTTTTTCTACTTACTCTTTTTTCTTGCAATTCTTCCGAATTTAAAAACAAAACTGCTGACTCGCTGGTCAACCCCAAGCGAGGCATTACTGTTAATACGCCACTTGAAAAAACACGAAACACGAAAAAAGATTCCATCTATACAGGAACCCGAATTGATAAATATGACAATGGCGTAATATACATTCGTGGTGATGTAATGGGCGGACTTCGTGTAGGAGAGTGGTTATCTTTTTATAGATCTGGGAAGTTATGGAGCAAAGGAAACTATGAAAACGGTCTTCGTGTAGGGTATGCTGTAACTTATTTTGAAAACGAAAAGAAAAGTTCAGAGGGGTATTATAAAGGAGATAGAATGGTTGGGAAATGGAAATTTTGGGATGAATTCGGAAATATGGTTGAGAAGGAATGGGAAAAATAAAGACATTTTTGAATGAAAAATGATTGCCTAATACAACAGACTTTTCTTGCTGTTGTTTTTCCATCCGGCCTGGTTTTCGTATTCTACAAAATAAATTTTTAAATCCGCCTGATTTTCATACTGTACAAAATAGATTTTTTTCTGGGATTGATTTTCATACTTTGTAAAAAACCATTTCCCGTCGTTAGCTCCTGCTTGATTTTCGTACTTTACTTTCTAAACTTTTAAGTCCGCCTGATTCTCATATTTTACAACGAAAACTTTTACATCAGCTTGGTTTTCGTAATCAACTGAAAATATCTTTTGCGCCTTAATGCCCGTAAATAAAAAGCATAAAACTAAGATTAAAAATATTTTGCCCATTTTATTTGATGTTTATTTCAATAATTAGAATTCGTTTACAACTAACGAGATTACTTTTTGTTCTTTAATTTTGCTTTTTTTATTGAATCTATTTTTGCCTGGTCAGGAGCTTTATGGATTATTGCTTTGACTTCAGCAGGTTTTATTGTTGTGTCTTTTTTTGTTCCAATAGCTACTTCAATAGCTCCCGAAACAACTGACTGTTTTGAAACTTTTGAAGTGTCAACTGCTAATATACTGTCTTTAATTGTCACCTTCTCTTCAGCAATATTTTCAATTCGTTTTGAAGCTCGGTTTTGACAAGATGAAAAAAACAAATAAAGGCAGATAAAATTAGTTAGCAATAATAATTTTTTCATTTTTGATTGTTTTTGAGTTATTATTAATGATTAAAAAATAAGTTCCCGCTGGAAGATTTGCTTTATTAAATGAGAAAAAATTATCCCCCTGCAACCCTTTTCCTTTATACAACTCCTTGACCATTTTTCCTGAAATATCAAAAATGCCTATTTCAAGATTGGCGCTTTCTGCAAGCGTAAATTCAACAGAAAAAGTTTCTACAACAGGATTTGGGAATACACTTAAACTATTAGCACTCATATTTTCAGTTATACCCGTTGTAGAATTATCGTAAATTTCAGCAATCCAGGTGTTCCACGAATTAGATGAGTTTCCATACATCCCATTCATCCAAACTGCTGGATTACTGCTATTATGCTTACGCACAGTGCCCGTATAATCCCCCCACCTTTCATCAATTTGAGAATTATTACCTACAAAAGTGCTACTGGATTTTACTAAAGTAGATGGCGACCAATTCATAGCGTCGTCGCAATTAACAACTCTTACTTCAGGATAAATCGCTGAACTTGATCTGCCAAATCCAATCATTACTGATTTGTCAGAAATTGTAGTTGCATAGGAAGCTAATGAAGGGTAAGAATAATCATAAGTGCCCGACAATCCAAAAACACTCGACTGATTAGTCGAAGTACTTAAGGTTAGTCTATTGTAGTTAATTCCATTCCATCCGTTTCCAATATCAGAATGAAAAACAAAATGCACAATTCCATTTAAATAAAATCCACTAAGCATTCTACAATCGCCATTATCAAGCAGACACGTAGTTCCTAATTGTCCCGCATCGGCCGCAGGGGAATAAGCTGTTGTGGAGATAGAATAATAATTTAATTGCTCATTCGATGCTGTCATATCATCCGTTAAATCATACAACTGCACAGTTGAACCTCCTCCTGCTGAAGTAGCAACTAAATAGCAACCTGGGCCATAACTTGTCTGACCGTGTGATAGGGGGCATAATGTAAAAGGGGAGCCCGCGATATTATTCCAATACTGCAAATTTAAATTACCTCCTGAATAGCCAGCAGCTTTTTGAATTTGGTATAATATTGCTTGATTAAAGTTACTAGAATTAGTAAATAAATTACCAGTAATATATAACTCATTGTTTGATATGGCCATTTTAGGATAGTCAAACCAGCTGTTATCATTCAAAGGATTTCCGGTAACTTTATATTTCCACCATCCGCCAGTCGCTGGATTATTTGTTTTAGAAAAGCAAATACACAAATAGCTATTTGCTGAATTACCAGAGCACTCCTGAAAGAAGAAAATAAATCTATCGGCAGTTACATCATATAAAACAACCGGGTCGCAGGCATTTGAAATACTTGGGTCGTTAAAAAAAGTAGAAATGTCATTGTAATAAAGCAGATTTCCAGTTACATCGTCAATTTCAATCGTAGTATTCGCAACGCTTACAATAATTCCTCCATTGGAAATTGCTATATTATTATCCATAGGTGAGCTCCCGCTATTGACATTTCCCAACCAATTCGCACCCAAAACAGGTGTGACAATTTGTGCAGTGGTTTCGGATGTGTTCACTTTTCGAAGGTCAATATGTTCTTGCTTTAATCTTAATTTTTCAGTTTTTATTTGTTCGATCAATTCATAATTTGGCGACTTAGGTTCAAACGAAATGCATTTGTTTGTTAAAATCGGTTTCCATTTTAAGTCAGCCGTTGGCGTATTCAATTCGCCCAAACATTGAAGGGTAAATATTTCTGATTTTGTTGCAGCGCCAAGTTTCTTGCTTTCGTCCAGCACTATTTTTTGTTCTTGTGCGAATGCGCTCAAGCCGATGAAAGCGAGCAAAACAGATAAGAGTAATTTTGATTTCATTTTTGTTGAATTAAATTTAGTATGCCCCTTTTTATTTATCAATATCATTTAAGTTTCAGTATAATTGAATAAATGTACAATATATTAGATACCTAAAAAATCATATTTGAAAAATTTTAACAATACTTAGGCATTGTCAATGAGATACAGGTTGCTCAAAAAAGTACACCTAAAATAGCTCATTGGCTTGAGAAAAGGCAATCAGCTATTAAAAAAACTATTTCGTTAATTTTTCTAAGAATACATTAGTCTTAATTCGTTGAATCTCACAACAATTCGTAATTTCACATTCCCTAAATAGTAGGACTAATTAGTAGTATGATTCCGAAAGAAACAGTTGACCGAATTTTTGACACTGCCCGAATAGACGAGGTGGTTGGAGAATTTGTGGCACTAAAAAAACGCGGATCGAGCATGCTGGGCTTATGTCCGTTTCACAACGAAAAGACGCCTTCATTTAATGTATCAGCGGCGCGGGGCATTTACAAATGTTTCGGCTGTGGTAAAGGTGGCAATTCAATTAATTTTGTGATGGAGCATGAACACATCACCTACCCGGAGGCATTGCGATGGCTTGCAAAAAAATACAACATTGAAATAGCAGAAGAAGAGCAATCCTCAGAACAACAAGCCAAAGATAATGAACGAGAAAGTTTATTTTTAGTTTCCGGTTTTGCTCAAAAACATTACACGAAAAATTTACACGAAACGGAAGAAGGAAAGGCAATTGGACTTTCTTATTTTCAAGAGCGCGGATTTCGTCCCGATATAATTGAAAAATTTCAATTAGGATATTCGCCTGACACTTGGAAAAACTTAACAGATGCAGCGCTCACGGCGGGTTATAAGCTTCCCTACCTAGTAGGAGCTGGCCTAACAATTCAATCCGAAGAAGACAAAGAAAAATATTTTGATCGTTTCAAGGGAAGAATAATTTTCCCAGTGCATAACCCAAGCGGTCGCGTAATTGCTTTCGGAGGGAGAACACTTAAATCCGATAAAAAAATTGCGAAATACATTAACTCGCCAGAGACAGCAATTTATCATAAGAGTAACGTCCTGTACGGTTTATACTTCGCGAAAAAACAAATTATTGCAGAGGATATCTGTTATTTAGTAGAAGGATATACTGACGTTACTTCCATGCACCAAGCGGGGATTGAAAATGTTGTGGCAAGTTCCGGAACATCGCTAACGGTTGAACAAATACGATTAATACGACGTTACACCAATAACATAACTATTTTATATGACGGAGATCCTGCTGGAATTAAAGCAAGTTTCAGGGGCATAGATTTAATTTTAGAAGAAGGCATGAACGTTCGTGTTCTACTTTTTCCTGACAACGACGACCCTGATTCTTATTCTAAAAAAGTTTCAAGTGACGCGTTGAAACAATTTATTCAAAGTAACACAAAAGATTTTATTCGGTTTAAAACAGAATTGCTTTCTGCCGAAGTTGGGAATGACCCAATTAAAAAAGCCGGACTTATTCGTGAAATTGTAGCGAGCATTGCGTTAATTCCTGATGCAATTACAAGAAGTGTTTTTGTAAAAGACTGTTCCCGCATTTTAGATATTGAAGAACAGACATTGCTAAATGAGTTAAATAAATTTAGAAAAACTAATTACAATAAAAAACAGACAGGTGAAGCTAGAACAAAAATAATAAGTCTAAATGAAGAAGGTTTTGTCCCTGATTTAACTGCAAGGGCTGAAGAAAAAGTTTCTCTCGACCAACAGACAGGAACAGAATACCAAGAGCGCGAAATTATTCGTTTACTGCTGTCGTATGGCTCGCAGATGTTACTTGCAAGAGGAGAAGATGAAACGGGTGTGGAAATTGAAATAAAAGTTTCCTTCGCCGACTTTATGCTCAATGAATTAGAGCAAGACACTGCAACGTTTGAACATGCTGTCTATGAAAAAATATTTGTAGAGTTTAAACGTCACGCCGAAAACGGCCTTGTTCCAGATTTAAATTATTTCGTCAACTTTCCGGTACATGAAATTTCTCAAACGGCCATTGACCTGGTTTCTATTCCTTATCAACTTTCTGACTGGGAAAAACATGCTATTTATGTAACAACAGAAAGCATGGAATTAAGAAGTGCTGCTTTGCATGCTTCCAATTCGTTGAAATTAAGAAGCGTCGAGTTAATGATTTCAGAATACAGAAAAGAAATTAGGGAGCTAGAAGAAAAAAAAGAGTTTGAGAATATGATGATTGTACTTTCTAAACTTAAAGGACTAGAAGATGCCAAGAAACATTTTTCTGGTTTACTGGGCAGAGTTGTAATTCGATAATTTTAAATAGCTATCGATTAAATTTATTCCGTTCTCATATCCTTCACACTCAGCTGCAAGCTCACCTTTCCATTATATTCATTCTCTTCAATCGAATAACAAACATCAATTTCATTTTTATTCGCTAGGGACAGAAAAAAATCGCATTTGCCAAAAGCTATCGCAGGTAAAATTCTATTACTATTTCCGGCGCTTTCTAAATCCATTTTCAAATGCTTTTCCCCCACTACTCTTGCCCAGCCTCGATCATACACTTTACGAGAGAGAAAAACAGGCGACATGTTCCCTGGGCCGAAAGGACCAAATTGTTTCATCTCAGCAAAAAAACCTTTGTCAATCTTTTCAAAAGGTAACTCCATATCATATTCAATTGTCGGAATTAATTGTTCAGCCGTAATTCTTGCTACTACTTCTTTTTCAAATTGAAGTATAAAAGCGTTCACATTATTAATGTCCATTGTTAATCCCGCTGCATATTTATGTCCTCCAAACTGAATTAATAATGAACTGCAAGCTTCTATTGCCTCGTACACATCAAAATCTTTTACAGAGCGCGCCGATCCTGTAGCGGTACCATTTGATTCGGTTAAAACAATTGTTGGGCGATAATATTTTTCAATTAGTCGTGACGCAACAATTCCTACAACGCCTTTATGCCAATCTGCTTTGAAAACTACAGTTGATTTACGCGTTTGCATTTCGGCTGAACCCGCAACCATTGCAAGGGCCTGCATTGTGATTTCCTTATCTAAGCTGCGTCTATCTAAATTGTTTTTATTCACTCCTGTTGCTGCTGCATATGCAATTGCATCATCCGTGGCCGTTAAAAGTTCTACAGCAAATTTTCCATGTTCAATTCTCCCTGCTGCATTTATTCTTGGCGCTAAAATAAAAACAACATCCGTAATTGAAATTGTTTTATTAAATTTTTCAAGCTGCAGCATTGCTTTAAAGCCAGGTCTTGGATTTGAATTAATTTGTTGCATTCCAAAATTGGCCAACACTCTATTCTCGCCGGTAAGCGGAACAATATCTGCTGCAATGGCAACAGCCACTAGGTCAAGTAATGGTGTGATGGTTTCTATTCCAAGGTTTCTTTTCTGCGAAATTGCCTGCGCCAACTTAAATCCTATTCCACAACCACAAAGTTCCTTGTAGGGATAATTACAATCTGCGCGTTTAGGGTCGAGCACTGCTACGGCATCAGGAATTTTATCGCCGGGAAGGTGATGATCGCAGATTATAAAATCAATGTTCCGTTCTTTTGCATAGTCTACTTTATCGTTTGATTTAATTCCGCAATCGAGTGCAACAATTAATGAATAACCTTCCGTTTTAGCAAAATCTATTCCCTTAAACGAGATTCCATATCCTTCGGAATAACGATCGGGGATATAAAACCCACAGTTTGCATTCAATGTTTTCAGGAAAGTATAAAAAAGTGCTACTGCCGTTGTTCCGTCCACATCATAATCGCCGTAAATAAGAATTTTCTTTCCGTTCGATATGGCGGTTTCTATGCTAACAACTGCGCGCTCCATACCAGCCATAAGAAATGGATCATGAAGGTCAGTTAAGGAGGGCTTAAAAAACTTCTCTGCTTCTTCGGCTGTGCTGATGCCACGTTGCAATAATAGCGTCGTGACAACTTCGTTTTTATTCAATTCTTTTGCAAATGATTTAACTTCACTTGCCTCAGGGAGTTTTTTAATTTTCCAGTGATTTTTCGGTCTTTCGTACAATGCGGTTGGGTTCATGTTCAATTCTAAATTTAATGGGGCTTTCATATAAATACAAGTATAAATTAAGTAACAATTTTTGGAATAATCGCAAAATGTTAATTATTTCATTCCAATTATACTGTTTTTGAATAGCAATTATAAGCAAATGCCCTTACTATGTAAATAAATCCTTTTAGACCTTTAAAAATGTACTAATTCATTATATTTACCATATAACAGCAAATACAATGCGCTATAGTTTAGGTGATAATGTAGCGACAATCCCTACCAGAATGGGAGGATTGAAGAAAATTAGAATGGCAATAAATAGCTTACCACGCAGTTTTTCGGTGCGCATGAATATTCAAGAATTTAACACATCAATACTTTTTACTAAATGTATAATTTAGAATTTTACTTATATGGAATAATTCCAATAATAGTTGGGATTTTGATTATGTGGAAATCAATCCAGATTTCATTAAAAAGAAAAATGGTTGTAAGTTGGTTTATAACATTTATAATTGCTGTTTCTTTCGCATTAGCAGAATATATGCTATTCTTAATCAGCTTTACAGAAGCATGGCCAACATATCTACCGCACATTTTGTTGGCTCTGAATTTAATATTGTTAAGTATTCAGTTGCTGCTAAAAAATAGAAAGTATTGAGGTTTCGCTTTCTAAAACGTAATTGTAATTTATGCTTTGCCGAAAATTTATCGGAAAGTAACACTGAAAAAGTTGCCGAAATAAATAACCGAAAAGCAGAAGCTGGAAAATGTTGGGGTAAAAGAACTTCAATAGAAGTTAAAATGTTTGTGCTGAAAACTTTCTGAGAAAGTAAGCAGAAATGGAGACAGAACGCCAGAACTTTACGTTCAGGATTTCTTTCGTTTTGCGATTTCCTAAAAATGATGGAACTTCGTCTAACAATGGATTTAATCCATTGAAACGTGAATAAATCCTGAATGTTATGCTTGATTCTAAAAAGCAGACCGACAGAAATAAACAACATAATAAATAGAAAATGAAAAAAACTGCATTAATAACTGGAGCATCAAACGGAATTGGATTGGAATTGGCTAAAATTCACGCTTCAAAAGGTGGCGACTTAGTTTTGGTAGCCAGAAACAAATCCAAATTGGACGAACTTAAAACTGAGTTGGAAAAACAATTTAAGGTTTCTGTTTATACTATTGGCAAAGACCTTTCAGTGACCAAATCTGCACAAGAAATCTATGACGAAACGAACGATCAAAATATCCAAGTTGATTACTTAATAAATAATGCAGGATTTGGTGACTTTGGAATGTTCGCTGAAACGGATTGGAATAAAGAACTTAAAATGATTAATTTGAATATCACTACTTTGACATTGTTTACAAAACTCTATCTTCAAGATATGGTTACAAGAAGAAGTGGAAAAATAATGAATGTAGCTTCAACTGCATCATTTCAACCTGGACCAACGATGGCGGTGTATTGTGCGACCAAAGCTTATGTATTAAGCTTTACTGAAGCAGTTAGCAATGAAGTAAGTGACAAAGGGGTTTCAATAATTGCACTTTGTCCGGGTGCGACCGAAACAGGTTTTCAAGCAGCTGGAGGACTGGATGAAAGTAAACTTTTTAAAGACAAAAAATTGCCAACAGCTAAAGAAGTTGCCGAATATGGTTACGGTTCAATGGTAAAAGGAAAGACGGTTGCCATACACGGTATTATGAACTACATTATGTCTAACTCTATAAGATTTATACCAAGAGCATTAGTTTTGAAAGTTTCACGAAAAATATTAGACAAAGATTAATATGAATATACAGATATTGAAAAGAACGAACGCATAACAGCAGTTTGGCAAAATGGCGGGTTCGGTGCTTTTTTTAAACTTTTGTGCTTGTTCAAAGTTCAGGAATTTTTATTTACTTTGGTGCCGTCACATCGCAAATCTGCAAACGTTAGTGCAAAATTCCGCATTCCAATAGACCTTCGGTCTGCCTTAGCCCTTTTGCTCTAACGTTCAGGATTTCTTTCGTTTTGCGATTTCCTAAAAATGATGGAACTTCGTCTAACAATGGATTTAATCCATTGAAACGTGAATAAATCCTGAACGTTAGCAGTAAACAATATGACGACAACGCCACACATAATGAAATTTATATCAGGGTTACTAATACTAACCTTGACAAATTGCAACAGACTAGCAATTTTAAATGAAGAACCGTATTCGAGTGACTTCATAGGACAGATTGATTCCACAGAAAAGGATTTTTTAAAGGGCTTCAAGTTTACTGGTTACTTCGGTCAAAAGATTGGAGACAAAAACACCTGTTATTGCTTGCTTGGCCAAGGTTTCTTCAGGTCACCTCATTCATCTAATTCGGACAGTTTGCTGGAAAGTTGGTTGAAAAGCCATCCAAATGCAATTGTAGTTAAAGTTTCTACACTAACATCATATGAAAAATCAAATGAACCCAACAACTTGATTTATTGTTGGGTAATTGAAGGTAATGAAACATTAAATAATTATCTTGTTCGAGAGGGTTGTTATCCCGGTAGCACAATGCAAAGACCTAAGACTTGGGATGAAATGTCGAACGAAGAAAAAGAGCTCTACGATAACACTGACAAATCTAAAGTGACAGTTCATATTGATAAGAAAGTTTACGACTACTTTATAGAAAAAATTAAATCAGCAGAAAAATATGCTAAGGACAACAAACTCGGAATTTGGGCCAGTACTGTCGATGAAGAATAATTTGCCTACTGCTAACAGTACATTGACAAAAGTCGCGGTTCAGTGCTCCGCAGATCCGCCGCGGCGGATGGTTATAGAAAGTTCCGTTCTCCAAACTAACTTTTGTGCTAAAAAGTCCGCAACATCGCCTACACGCAAACCGTTAGAGCAAAATTCCGCATTCCAATAGACCTTCGGTCTGCCTTAGCCCTTTTGCTCTAACGTTCAGGATTTCTTTCGTTTGCGATTTCCTAAAAATGATGGAACTTCGTCTAAAAATGGATTTAATCCATTGAAACGTGAATAAATCCTGAACGTTAGCTGTCATTTGTTGTGACGAAATACATCGAAAATAAATTTGGATTTTCTGAACTTATGTAATAACTTTGTAATTACATTATAAATTATAATAAAATGGACGTTTCATTAATATCAATAGGTAATTCAAAGGGAATCAGACTCTCAAAGACCTTAATCGAAAAGTATAATATTCAAGACACAATAGAGTTGATTCTTGAAAAGGGCTTTATCATTTTAAAGCCGAAGACTTCTGCCCGTAAGGGATGGGAAAAATCGTTTAAGAAAATGCATGAAAATGGCGATGACAAATCTCTAATGGCAGACGTTTTTAATGATGAAAATTTTGAAGAATGGACTTAAAGCAATATCAAATTGTTTTGGTCAATCTCGACCCTACAATTGGCAGTGAAATGAAAAAGACTCGCCCTTGCGTTATTCTTTCTCCAAACGAAATGAATAAATATTTACAGACAATTGTTATTGCTCCAATGACAAGTAATTCAAAAAGTTATCCGACAAGAGTTCCTGTTAAACATAACAAGACAAAAGGTTGGATTGTACTTGATCAAATAAGAACTATAGACCGGCAACGTATTGTGAAAATTCTTGATAAACTTTCTGAAAAAAATATTGACGAAGTCAAGACAATTATTCACGAGACATATGTAGCATAAAAACAAACGTCAGCTAACAGAACCTACAAGAAATTGGCGGTTCAGTGCTTCGTATGAAAGTTTTATTTTATATTTGAGTTGCAGTTTTCAAATGAAAATTGGTTTTAAAATCCCCAACTTCTTAAACCCGCAAACCGTTAGAGCAAAATTTTATGTTTATATACCAAATCATATCAAGAAATAAAACACAAAACACAAAGAAATGCTAAGTAATTAAAATACGCAATAAATGCCGTTAAGTAAATTAAAAATCTCAGTCGAATGCAAATGAAAAAAATAATAATCGATACAAATTTCAATTTCTTTTCAGATGCAAATGGTGGCGACCCGGATAGTACGAGTCCAACACTTCGCAAATACCATAAATTATTGTGGAGTAAGCCTTTGCCAAATGGGGGAATTTTACAATTACATGATGATAAAAAGAATGCTTATTTGTATCATAAATCTGAACTAGGTAATTACATCTTTGGAAGCGATGCTATTACACACTCATATAAAAATCACAAACGAAAGTATTGGCTAACAAAACAAATTCCACACGAAGTTGATGAACTATTTAATGCATGTTCTAATATTGGTTCATATATTATTTTCCCTAAAAATAAAATTGGTGGAAATCAAACTATAAATCAATTTCGTGGAATAAATAAATTAATTGATGATAGATTCGACCTTACTTTGGAATGTATTCGTCGTTTTTATGTCGGCCAAACCAGCCCACTTTACAGCACCTTTGTGAGATATAAAGATTTTTTTAAATTATTTGGAGATTTTAAAGAATACGTCAAGTTCTTCTTATTGGAAGATTTAATAGACGAAAAGGCAAAAATTAAATTTTATTTGCCCTTTGATGAATTTAATAAGCCTCCAATATTTACAAGTATTGAAGATTATATTTCGTACAAAAGAAGAGTAATGAATTTTAACAATCTACGAACATCTAGAATTGAAAAATATTCCAAACTCAACTTGTCATGAAATAATTTCAACAAATCGTTATGCACAAGTTTAATTCTACGAAGTAATACAACTCAATTATAATAATCAACTAATACAACCAATAAATAAAACAAACAAAATGAATTTTATTAAAACACTTTTAATTTTTCCCCTTTTAATTATCGGCTTTCAATCTTTTGGACAGGTTTCTGAAAAAAACTATAAAATATATTCCCAGAAGTCTGGCAAAGAAGTAACGCTAAACGATATAGCTGAGGACATGAAGAATTACGATGTTCTTTTTTTTGGTGAAGAGCACAATGACTCCGTAGCACATTATCTTGAAAATAAAATGTTTGAAATTCTCTACCTGAAATTTACAAACAGCATTACACTGTCAATGGAAATGTTTGACAGAGACGTGCAGCTTGTGATGAATGAATATTTGAATGGACATATTAGAACGAAAAATTTTAACAAGGACGCGCGCGTCTGGAATAATTATAAAGATTATAAACCTATGGTTGAATTTGCAAAAAACAATAAACTGGATGTAATTTGTGCAAACGCGCCAAGCCGATACACTAATCTTGCAGGTAGGAAAGGACAAAAAGCATTAATGGAATTACCTGAGGAGTCAAAAAAGTATTTTGCCCCATTGCCTTATGATACAGCATCGGGAAAATACTATGAAAAACTCATTCAGCTGACTTCACATGACACACCTCTCGCTACCGACACTGCTGTAAAAAAAATGCCTCCGATGGCTTCGATGGGAGGATTTAATTTAATAGTAGCTCAATCGCTTTGGGATGCAACCATGGCGTATTCCATTTCAACCTATGTAAAAAAGAATAAAGGGAAAAAAGTATTTCAAGTCAATGGACGTTTTCACAGTGACGAAGGGTTTGCCATTGTATCTCAACTAAAAAAATACAGCCCAAAAATAAAATCACTTGTCATTTCAACTGGAGAAGATGATTCATTCCCAAACATCGACTGGAACAAACACAAACACCTTGGCGACTACATTATAATCACAGATCCAAGTGTTCCGAAGACATACAAAGAATAAAAGAAATCAACATAAATCGATAAACGCAAAAAAATGCTACCTGCCCCAACACAGCTAATTGAATGCCCTACCTGCAAATCGCTAATGAAAAAACCTGGCTGGCTCTCAGGAAATACATTTGGAGCAAAAATTTATTCAGATGGAAAACAAGTTGCCGAAATGCTACCTAATTTCCCTCAAATCACAAAGTGCAAAAAATGCAATAACATATTTTGGGTGAAAGATGCAAAAGTAATTGGAGAATTTGAATGGGGCAATAAAACTTCACAAGAATGGGAAGCCGCTCCAGAACTCGAATTTTTAAGTATTGAAGATTTTCATTCTGCCTTAAACTCAGATCTAACTATTGATAAGAATCATGAATTGTATTTTCGCAAAAACATTTGGTGGTCATTCAACGACCGTCAAAGAAACGATCTGCCATTTTTTAGTAATGATGAAGAACGACAGCAATGGTTTGAAAATCTAAAAAAACTTTGTGAGCTATTTGATGAAAATAATACTGAACAACAAATAATGAAAGCTGAAGTGTATAGAAATTTAGGGCGGTTTGACGACTGTAAAATAATTATAAATTCAATTTCAATTCCTGAATTAGAATGGATTAAGGAAAAGTATATCAAAGCTTGTGTTGAGCAAAACCAAAATGTAATTCAATTAAATTAAACCGATCACATTAGCGAGGAAAAACGTTTTTTTGCAAAAATTAAAAACAAAGTATGAAAAATACGATTCAATCTATTTTAGCCTGCTTTTCCCTACTTTTCAATGTGAATGGATGGGCACAAAATACAAATCTTGACTTTAAAAATGCCATTAAAATTTACAACCTCTCATCTTACGAGTTAAACATAAAAACGGAGCCGATTATTAATTTTCCTTCCAGTGCTTACTATTTTACAACGGTAAATTCTCAATTCCTTCATCCGACAATTGCTTTTCAATGGAAATCAAAAAAAAATAATTTTCATGAAATTGAATTGACAGATTTTAGTCTGAACAAAATGTCTGCAAAAATACAGATTGGGAATGTAAATCAAGACACACTTAACTTAGTAGACGGAAATGAACTTACAACAACATCTCTTTCCGCGCGGTATGAATACATTCTTAATTTCAACAAAACAAAGGACAGAAAACTTGTTCCTTCGGTTGGCTTTAGTATTAATCTTTATTACAAGTACGACAATTATTCGCCAATAGTTTCCACAGCATACCCATCTTCTGATAGCTATTTAGGAAGTAAAGTTTTTGTTACTCCTCGCCTGACACATTATTTAACATCAAAATTTTTCATCGACTTAAATGTTCCTCTTTGTTTTGCTAACACTTACGCTCGTGTTGTGAATGTAAATGACCCAACTATACCAATTGCAGACAGAAAAGTTAGTACGATTGACTTTCAACTATTTCCAAAAACATTCAACTTGCGATTAGGAGTTGGTTTAAAACTTTAATAAAAAAAACTTGAACTGGATTTTGGCTGCATTTAATCTGGCTAAATCGGCTGCTTTGAATCCCTACTCATGTTGCTTCAACATAGCTACAATCTATGTGTCGGCAAATTGAGTCTTTCTCATGTTTTCTTCCATATACATTAGGAAAACTTTAGTATTCAGTAACAACGAACTTGATGCTGTTCCAAATTGAAATCTGTTTTAGAAATAAAGCGGAGCCCAAACTAAAAACCAAATCCTCTGATTTTTTCTTCCATCAAAAAAACTTTAAAGGGGGGGAAAGTAATTTCAACGCCACCTGGGCCTAACCCTTTAATTTCTTCAAACATTAGCGCCCCGCCATAAGTTTTCACATCAATTTTATTAATTAGTCTTTTCATATCTAAACTCAACTGATTCCCTTTGGTACTTAGGGTATCAAAAAGATTGCCACTTCCTACATAAAGCTTAAATGAAGTAACCGTGTAAATGTCTTTATTATACTTTGCTTGAGCACGTAATTTTCCAAGAGCTATAACAGTTAGCACACCAATAACAGAATCGTTTGGAATTCCATCTAATCTAACATGTGGCATCTCCCTTCCAAATAGTTTATAAGTGTAGGTGAATGCAATTATCTCGTTTCCGTTTTTTAACTTCTCGTAAATAACAAGAATTGCGCTTACGCCCGTCTGTGCTTTAAAATTATAAATAGAATCGTTTTTCTTATCAATCACCCCGCCCCTTAATTCCATTCGACCCAATTTGTTTTTGCCAACATATTTAATTTTAAATAAATTATCTTCTTTGAGAAATAAAAAAGACTTTACAGGCAGAACAGACACATTAGAATGAAGTGATTTTACTATAAATGTATCAAGTTGTGCATTCGCCTGAATCACACTCCCCAAAAACACAAAAAGAAAAAAATAGTTGCGTTTAGATAAAATCATAAACAAATTTATTAAAAAAAACGAGGGGCTAAGTTTATTTTCCTTAGCCCCCCATCAACTAATTTCTTTAAATTCAATACTACGGACTACTTGTCAAAATTTTCATCGCCTCTTTTGCTGTTTTCATTACGTCGGGTTCTACCTTCATAGTCAGATTTACAACGCTTCTTCCTACTATGCTTTGCAAGGCATCATTATTACAAACAGCAAGGTGTCCATCATTCGTTATTGCCCAAATAATATTATCCGCATTTTTATTGAAATAGAATCGAGCTAAGTCGTTGGGATAATAAGTATAGATTGCATTTCTGCCTTTTTCAATCAGCACCAGATGATTAAACTTCATAGGTTTCTGAGTACGACTATCAATCAATTTTACAAACATCGGCTCAGCCTTAGGCAGTGACATTGGACAATCAGAATTCCAAATTCCAAAATTCTGTATTAAAAATTCCCTCACTATCATATCTTCTTTTTCAGCACCTAAACTAGCCAATCTCATTTGCAAAAGAGCCGCTTTTGCTACCGTGTCATTTACATAAATGCGGTTTGCATCGGCTGTGAGTAAATTTTTATTGCGTAGCTTTTCTTCGGCAAGCTTAATTGCTGCTTGTGCTTTTAGTTGCAACTGATATTCCTCATATTTCTCATCATACACTTTTTTTGCTGCCGCAAAATTTGCAACGTCCAGCACCACATCTGTCATGTAAGTGCGGGTAGTTTCGCCTTTTGAAAAAGTCACAGCATAAGAAGCACCATCTTTGTTACGCACAATTTTCGCTTCTTCCCAAGGAACATTTTTGTCCTGCTGATTATACGGCGTTTTGCGTTCATCAACTTGAAAACGTACACCATCGTAAACAGCTAACTCCGGAAATTCTTTTGGCATAAATGAAATTATAAAACTGGAAGCGTCTTTTTTCGCCAACTTCACTTCTATTGGTGCAACAATGCTTGCAATAGATTTTACTTCGGCGTCTTTTTTCAATGTGTCAACAGCAAGCTCCACAACAACAGCTTTGTCTTTTGCAATAAAACTCCAGTTCTTATTCACAGTATCTAGGTAGTATACATTGAATTTTTCTTCGTTGGAGTTAGTAGCCATTGCCACCTTTAGGGGTGCAGCTGGATTTGCTTTCAACGACTTCCCTTTCTGCCATGCAGTAATTTCTAGCATGCCCGCCGATTCAAAATGAAATTGCGTTCCCGCAGAATCATAAGTCATTGGAATTCCAGAAATAAAAATTTCTGCTGCTTGGTGGAATTCTCTATACTTAATTTCAACATTTCCCTTCACCAAAGCGCCCGAGCTATCCAAAAATCCTCCTTCAGGAATTCGAATTACCGATCCACTACTGTAAAGAAACGAACCTCCTTTACTTGCATCAACAACAAAAGTCGTATCAGCAATATCTATTCCTGCTAAAGCTGGTTGAACGAATGCGGTTTCTGCTGTTGGTGCTTTTTCTAAACGATCATTAAGAAAATAATTCCCAATAACAATCACAACTCCGACTGCAACAGCGCTCAAACTAAAAGTTCCTGTTTTATAAAATGGAACGCTAGAGGCCGAATATGATTTCATAAACGTGTCGAAATTCTGTCCCGACTGGATGTCCTCTTCCGTCAGTGGTTCGCGGTTTCTATTAATTTTATAGTTTTCCATAATTTTATTTATTGTAATTCGGTATAAATAGTTTTTAGTCTTTCAAGTAGTCTGTATACACGAGCTTTTGCAGCAGTCTCAGAAATATTTAACACTTCACATACTTCTTTAAATGGTCGTTTGTCAAAAAAACGCATTTCCAAAAGTTGGATTTCACTAGGATCTAATTGTTGCATGGCTTTCATCAATCGTGCGTCGGTAATTGCTGAATTTTCTTCGCCTAACTCAGTCAACACATCAACAACTTGCGTGTCGTCAATATTTATTGACTGCCGGACTTTAGATTTTCGGTAATAACTACTTAGTTCATTCAGGGCAATTCTGAATAACCAAGCAGAGAATGGAACTCCAAGCGATTTGTATTTTCCTATATTTTCAAGGGCTGCAATAAAAGTTTGAGCCGTAATATCGTAGGCATCATCTTTTGTTTCCACGCGTTGATACACAAATCCGAGAATGCGCGCATAATAGCGATTATAGAGCGGAGCGAATTTGGCGGGATTCCCTCTGGCGGCATCAATCTCCGCTTCCTCTGCGGTGATCTGTTCCCGACTTGCGTGAAATTTGGTTTCAATACTCATAGTAGGTGTTATAAAATACATGGCCTTATTCGGTTACTACCTGAATAATGCACTAACCAGTAAAAAGTTACACGAAGTTGGGGAAAAATAATTCTAAACAACTAAAATCAAGCAAGTGTTGGGCAGTCCAAACAAAGGGCGTCTGTATGCAGTGCCACGGTACAGATGGAGCTATTTTAGGAAAACTTTAGCATTCAGCAACAAAGGACTTGACGCTGTTCCAGATTGAAATCTGTTTTAGAAATAACTACTAAACCCAAACTGGATAGCATTTGTTCTGCTTGGCGGATTGTTCAATAAGTCATGTGCTCCTTCAAAACGGAAATTAAATCGTATGACGGTTGTGCCTATTGGACGAAAAGATAAAGAAGGAACAATTGCCCAAATATCATCTCCAATTTTAGTATTTACATCAGCAAATGATCCAACATTGTAGTCGGTATATTCCGCACGAACACCAATATTTAATTTCGCTTTTTCCCAACCAAACATTTTTCTTTGAAGTAATGTGTACACAACATCGGTATAAGCGCCCCATTGCTTGTTGCCGTATTGTTGCGTGAAAGTCGATGGTACATCTATCATTGCATTTACATACTCTCCTGTAATATTCAATTTACTTTTTAATATTGAAGTGTTATAGTCAATTGCAAAAACGGAAACGCTTCGTTGGTCATCAATCACCATCCCCTCTGCTTTCCATTTGTTGTAAACACCGGTCATGTAACTAAACCCAATTTCTCCAACATTTCTTTTTCTTATCGCAAGTTTTCCTGTGTAAAGAGGAAGTCCGCTATTGCTTTCTTCAAATCTGTCAGGATTTTGTTTGCCTGCATGCAAAGATGTTCGTCCTTCATCATTGTCAATTACTTTGTCATCGAAACCATTCGTTAAATAAAATTCGTAACCAAAAATCCAGTTATGTAAAAAATATTTTCCATTTATGCCCATTCCAACATTGCTTAATGTTGTTGGGATAATTCCCGTCGCACTTATTGGCCTATCGATAAAATCCCAACGTGGGCCATCATGATTTTGATTAAAACCACCAATAGGATTCATGATAATTCCTCCTCTTAAATTTAATAAAGGATGAAATTCTAAATCCATCGCACAGTATTCTAGATTTATTTCTTTAGTACCTTCTTCAAATTCTAACTCTGATAGAATTTTTATTTTTTTGGTAATTGTACTGGAAACAAATAATGTCAATCTTCTCATTTGAAAAGAGAATCCTTCTGTCACACCATCTGTTCCTACATATTGCGTATTTGCCTCAACGTATCCCCCAATTGCAACAGGTAATTTACCGGCTGTTAAAAAGGGACGATTGTAAACCGCATCCATATTTAATTTTTGTTTTATTGTATCAATTGGGACGCGTTTAACCACCGCCGTGTCCTTTTGAGCAATACAAAAAATACTATTTGAAATTAATACTAAAATCAAAAAATTACGAAAGATGTATGTAGATATTTTCATTGTCAAATGTTACTTTAAATGTTTTTAAATCAATTTCTGCTGGTGGATTCTGAACATGGCCTAGCTTATTAAACTCGCTGCCATGACAAGGACAAATTAAATAATCTCCTTGTGGATTAAGCTCACAACTGTTATGAGTACACTCCATTAATACTGCAGAATAAGTAGCTTCATTTATTTTGTAAACTGTTATTGGGAAATTTAATTTCTCAGTTCTAATTAAAACAGATTTTCTTGGCTTGCTATTTTCTTTTTTTACTTCTGTAAATTCAGTTTTCTTTATACTAATAATAGCATTATCAACCTGAGCAGTTGCATAATAATTCCCTACACAAGATTCGAGCAAGCTTCCAACCATTAGTCCACCTAAACACAGTTGGCCGCATTTTTTAACAAATTCAATTCTTTCCATTTACAACTTATAAGGACTCTAAAAATTTAATTAAAGCTAGCTTGTCCGATTCCCTTAATTGATTGTATTGTGTTCTGCTTCCGCTTCCTTCGCCTCCATGTAATGCAATTGCCTCAGAAAAACTATGTGCGCTACCATCATGCATTAGGAACACCATACCTCCTTGCGAAGAACTAGATAATCCAACTCCCCACAATGGTGTTGTTCTCCATTCAGCAGTAAGCGCCGATCCTTCTGTATAATTATCATTGAGCTCCTCTCCCATATCATGCAATAATAAGTCTGTAAAAGGATGAAATACTTTATTGCTAAGTGGAGTTAAAGGTGAAAAACCTGTAGTTAAAGTTTGCTTATGACAAGATTCACAACCAATTTGAATAAAAGTATTTTTACCTCTTACTACTTCAGGGTCATTTTGATTTCTTTGAATAGGAGCTTGCAACGCTTGTAAATAAAAAACTGTTGCATTTACAGTTTGATCGCTAATTTCAGGATCATTAATTGGAGTAGGGTTCATTCCTGCCAAATAATTAAAAGGATTGCTTGATAAAAAAGTAGTTGTAATTCCAATGTCATTATTAAATGCACTTACTGTTTGTTGATGCAAATTAAACGTGCTGGCCTTTCTGCCAAAGCGACAAATGTATTTTCCGTTTTGTGTAACAGCATTCGGATTTGGAATAACCCAAGCCGGTATAGTATTCCAATTGGGAATTCCTGATATTCCATCACTATTAACATCATTAGGGTCTGACATTGCTAAAAGGTCTTGGTCAGTTACCAATTCTAAAAAGCCAAGGCCTGATAAAATTGGCGCAATAAATTTTGTTGACGTTGCTCCGCCCGGAACAGTTTCGCCAATATGTCCTGGCAATGCTCTGTGCTGAATTTGTGGTGCGCCAAATGCTAAAAATTGGTTTCCTAAAGTATCGCTTTGACCAAAACGAGTAAGTGTTGTAGAAGGATGTCCTTTATTGTCGCCTGAATGACAACCACCACAAGAAGTTGCAACAAAAATTGGTCCTAATCCCGTTTCAGCTGTATAAATTTCATCAAACACTTCCGCTCCTTCTAAAAATAATTTATTTTGTTGCTGAGAAAGTCCATCTACAGAAGCATCCATCACCTCATCTGCATTTGGTGCGGGAGGCATCATTTTTTCGCAGGAATAAATAATCAACATAAAACAGAATATGAATGCAAAGGCAATTGTATTTTTATTCATCTTCTTATTAATTTATTTTTTTAGCTTAAAAAAATTAGATGGACAACTAATAGCGTATATGCGTATCCTATTTGTGTCTTCTTTTATTTCAACTGATTGTATAAAATATTTTATTTGTTGCAGTTGCAAATTTGATTCAAGTACTATACGCTTTTATTAATTTTCATCTTACAAATGCTGGTGCAAAGAACGGGGTGTACCAAAAAAATCACAATACCTTAAAGTAGGTAATTTAGAATTGTTCTTAATAACGCTTTGTCTTGGAAACACCAAACTTACAAAACCTTTTAACTTGAAAGTCAATATTTTATAGAAATTTAAGGCGTTTGGGAAATTTGTCTGGATGCTACTGTTCCGAGCAATAAGCAATAAAAATGTGCAAACGAAACCAAATCCATCTGCACATTTTTTTTTACAATCTGATTGGAAATAGTTAGTTACAAATGCCTGCTCACAACAATTCGTTTTATAACCTTTTGACCGTTCAACATTGCTAATTCCACAAAATACATACCGGGTTGCTCCTCCGTTAAATCAATGCGATCAACAATTTGATTTTCTGTTGCTAAATATTCTTGCACAGGAGATCCTAGCATATTATACACAACAATGCTGGCCAAGTCAGAAGATTCTGCATTTACTTTAAAGAGTCCCTCGCTCGGATTAGGAAAAAAACTAATTTCATTTCTAAAATTACTTTTTGGTATTTCACCAGCATTGTTTTTAATGATTAATGTTTTAGAAATTGTTTCAGGATTACTTGCTTGAACTATTTCGTTCATTTCAAAACCATCTAACCAAACACCTGAAATTTGACCAGGGCTACTTGCACGAACAGAAATAAAATTCCCATTATTCGGCGCAGTAAATACAACTGTTACTTCAGTCCATTCAGCACCTATGTTTGCGTGAGATACGGTATTAAAAATTTGTCCTTCCAAAGAATCTATATTGCACAAGCCCAACTCAATATCTGGTGCAATCGGTCTTTGCTTTGCCCAAAATGTCAATGAATATTTTGATCCTTTACGAAGGGAACCTGAAAGCTCAAGATTAATTATTTCAGAGGGATTTTTACTAGTACTACCAGCAACCAAACCAACAAACCAGTTGCCGTCTTTAGCAAATCCGTGTCCGCAATTAGGTCCCGCGATATCAGGTAACCTAAAATTTCCAAACGCAAATGTATTTTTTACGTTTGCGTTAAAAACCGAAGGAGATGCATTGATCAAACACAGGTTTCCGTTTTTTTCAAAACTTCCATTTAGGAAATCTTGTCCAGTTCCAATAAGTGGAAAAGCCACTGGGATAACAAGTAGAGCTAAATACAAAAAGTTAGGTTTTTTCATAGTAATTCGTTGATGAGATTAACTGAGATAAGGACACAGAACGTAAACTTTCTTTATAGCATAACTTAAAAAACACAAAAAAGTTACAAGAAAACCATTTCTTTAATTTGAAATTGGTTTTCTCATTAGCGATTACTAGACAGTTAACAAAAACAGACTATCCGAGTAAATATATTCCTTTAATAAACGAGTGTTGAGAATAAAAATTGTTGCTATGGGTAATTAAAGAGAAAAAATTACATAGAAATAGATTGCTCACATTTTCCACCCTGTCCTTTTTTTCTTCACCAATTTCTTTACAAATCAATTTAAATTAAACATTCTAATAACATAAAATAGTCACTGGATTTACAATAAAGGGCGCATCGATAATAATTTCGTAATAATTAGAAAAAGATTTATTGAATTTCTAAGGTGAATTTTGCACCGTAATAATTCTAATTATGAAAAAACTATTTACCATCATCTGTTCTTTAAGTACTGCTTTATTTATGTCTGCCCAACAAGGGCCTGGACTCGTTATTTCAGAAATCCTGCCAAATCCTGCAGGCACAGATTCTCCATTTGAATTTGTTGAGCTTGTAGCAACACGCACCATTAATTTTGCAACAACACCTTATTCTGTTATTACTTGCAATAACGGAACAGCAACTAATGCTGGTTGGATAACTGGCGGAGCAATTTCGTATGGTTTTGAAATAACAAGCGGAACAGTTAATGCAGGAGATGTTGTTTATGTAGGTGGAAGTTCCATGATGGCAACCGGTACAATTCTTCGTTCAATAAATACTGGAACAACTCCTGGAGATGGATTCGGAAACTTCAACTCTGGAGGAGTTTTTGGAAACGGGGGAACAAATGCAGATGGTATCGGAATATTTGCTTCAACGATTGCCTCGATTACAAATAGCAGTGTCCCAGTTGATGCTATATTTTATGGAACAGCTATTGGCACCGCATTAGTAAATACTGGATTGAATGGATATCAACTACCGATAAACGATATTTATTCTGGAGGTAAATTGCAAAGCAATAGCTTTCTTGGCCCTGAACCTGCTTCTGCGCAATTTATTGTAGCTAGCGGAACATTAAATCCAACTGCAGGTGCATGGACAACAGGAAGATCCTGGGTTACAAGTGCAACATTCAGCAATGTTGCCACAAGCATTATACTATCTTCTGCTACACCTCCTCTAACTGTTGCATTTTTAGGAACAAATTTAACAGTAAATGAAAATGTTGGAACTGTTAACGTAACAGTAAATGTTGCAGGTGCAAATAATGGTCAGGCAGTTTTCACAGTGCAAGCTTTACCATTTTCAACAGCAACTTCAGGAACCGATTACACACAAAGTCCAGTGATCATCACATTACCTGCCGGATTGTCTGGGCCACAAAATATTTCGATTCCAGTAACAGATGACATACTAGCAGAAAAAGATGAGTACATCGTGCTCGCATTTACACAACTTTACAACGTAACCAGTACTGCAAATGCCGCTTATTACTTATATATCAAAGACAACGATACGCAGTCGCCAGTTGCAAACAACCAACTTTTTCTCAATTTGCTCGGAAGTTTCAGCAATGGTACAGCGGGAACTAATGCAGCCGAAATTGTTGCTCATGATCCAAGCACACAACGCTTATATATTGCAAACAGCATCGGTACAAAGCTAGACATTGTAAATTTCTCAAATCCGTCTGCGCCGGTAATCATCAGTTCTATTAATATTTCTTCTTATGGAAATATCAATAGTGTGGCTGTAAAAGACAGCATTGTTGCAATGGCAATTGAAAACGGAACCAATCCACAAGATTCTGGAAAAATAGTTTTCCTCGATTACAATGGAAACTTTATCAAGCAAGTGAAAGTTGGTGCAATGCCTGATATGATCACATTTAATCATGCAGGGACGAAAGTAATTACTGTTTGCGAAGGGGAGCCTAATACCAGCTACACACTAGATCCGGATGGATGCATTTGTTCAGTTAATATTTCCGGCGGCGTTGCTAACGTAACTCAGGCGAATGTTGCTTTTATCACTTTCACATCTTTCAACGGCCAGGAAGCGTTGTTACGTGCACAGGGAATTCGCATCTATGGTCCAGGAGCAACTACATCGAAAGATTTTGAGCCTGAATACATAACAATTTCAGATGACGATCAGACTGGTTGGGTAACACTTCAGGAGAATAATGCTTTTGCTGTTATCAACTTACAAACAAATACAGTAACACAATTGATCCCATTAGGTTATAAAAATTACGCAAATGGTGGAAATGCAATGGACGCTTCTAACTTAACAGCAGGCATCAACCTTTCCCAATTTCCTGTTTACGGAATGTACCAGCCTGATGCCCTGAGTCATTTTGTTGTCGGTGGTACTCCTTATCTAATTACGGCCAACGAAGGTGATTCACGTTCATACAGCGCTTTCAATGAAGAGTCGCGTGTCGCTACACTTCCGCTTGATGCAACTGTATTTCCATATGCAGCTTACATTAAAAATAATCTTTTCCTCGGACGGTTAACAGCAACAAACAAACTTGGGGATACCGATAATGATGGAGATTTCGATCAGATATATTCGTTAGGTGGACGGTCATTCTCAATTTGGAATGGTACAACTGGTTCACTTGTTTATGATAGTGGTGATGATATTGAACGAATCACTTCCACACATTCAGTTCACTCAACAATCTTCAACGCTAGCAACGGCACAAGTCCAGCTCCAAAAGATCGCAGCGACGATAAAGGACCAGAACCAGAAGGAACTACAACTGCATCTATTAATGGAGAACAGTATTCGTTTATCGGTCTTGAACGCATTGGTGGTGTAATGATTTACAATGTATCAAACCCTGCTTTACCTTCATATACTGGATATTACAACAACCGTAGTTTTGCAACAAATGGTCCTGACAGAGGAACTGAAGGTATAATTTATATCGCTGATTCGCTTTCTCCAAATGGAAATGCGCTGATTATTTTAGCAAATGAAATATCAAGCACACTTACCATTTACCAAATTGAAACTTGTGCTCAAAGAAGCGGCATAACAATTACACCAACAACACCACTACCGGTTTGTGCTGGGAATACAATTGCGCTAACAGGAACGAATGTTGCCAACACAACATATCAGTGGTATATGAACGGAAGTCCTATCGCTAACCAAACTTCAACTTCGTATACAGCAACAAGCAGTGGTAATTATCAACTTATGGTAACAAACAGTACAAATGCTTGTTCAGGTAAAACAGATTTTGTAAACGTAACAATCAATCCTCTTCCTACTGTTACTGCAACAACTTCGTCACCTGCAATTTGTATCGGAGCATCTGCTACAATTAATACAAATGGTGCCTCAACATATAATTGGATGCCAGGAAATTTAAGTGGAAACAGCATTGTAGTAACACCAACAACAGCTACAACTTATACTGTAACCGGAACAGATTTAAATGGTTGTGTAAATACAGCGACAACAACTATTACTGTAAATCAACTTCCTACTGTTTCCGCTTCAGTTTCTAATGCAACAATTTGCAATGGATCATCTACTATACTTACCGGATCAGGTGCTTCAACATATGTATGGATGCCAGGAACACTCAACGGAAACGGTGTAAGTGTTAGCCCATCGTCTACTACAACTTATACTGTAACCGGAACGAACGTAAATGGATGTATCAACACAGCAACAGTTTCAATCAACGTTAATCCAACACCAACTGTTACAGCAACAGCTCAATTCTCTACGGTATGCAGTGGTTCAAATGTCACACTTACAGGAGGAGGTGCAACAACATATAACTGGCAACCTGTTAATATGAATGGTACAACTGTTTTGCTCAATCCGACAACAACTGCAACTTACACTGTTACAGGAACCAATACAAATGGTTGTACAAATACAGCAACGGTTACGGTAACTGCGTTGCCGCGTCCAACCATAACTGCCACTGCGTCTCTCTCAACAATCTGTTCATCGGATATAACGGTTCTAACTGCTACTGGTGGCACATCGTATACATGGTTGCCTGGATTATTTACAGGAAATCCTATTTCCATTACTCCATCTTCAAGTACAACTTATACTGTTACAGGTGCAGGAACTAACGGATGTAGCAACACTGCAACAGTTTCTATTACTGTAAGTCCTTCTCCGACGGTAACAGCTACAAGTTCATCAGCTGCTGTTTGTATTGGTGCTAGTGCAACGCTTACTGGTGGTGGCGCAAGTACGTATGCATGGTCAGGCGGTGTAACCAATGCTGTTTCATTCGTACCAACAGCTACAATGACTTATACAGTAACAGGAACAGGTTCGAATGGTTGTACCAATTCAGCTACAACAACGGTAACTGTAAATGCACTTCCAACAGTAACAGCTACAAGTTCATCAGCAACTGTTTGTGCTGGTGGTAGTTTAACACTTACTGGTGGTGGTGCTAATATGTACATGTGGGACAATAACGTAACGAATGCCGTTTCTTTTGTTCCAACAGCAACTACTACCTATATGGTAACAGGAACCGATTCACTTGGTTGTTCTAATACAGCTATGATTACTGTAAATGTAAATGCACTTCCAACGGTAACAGCTACAAGTTCATCAGCGGCAGTTTGTGCTGGAGATAGCTTGACACTAAGCGGTAGTGGAGCATCTACTTATACTTGGAATAATAACGTAATGAATGCGTTTCCTTTTGTACCAACAGCCACTACTAATTACATGGTAACAGGAACTGATACAAATGGCTGTGTCAATACAGCTTCAACAACAGTGACTGTAAATGCACTTCCACTAGTTTCACTTGGTTCAAATATAATTCAATGTGGTGGCACAGCAATATTAAACGCAGGTAACATTGGTGCTACGTACTTGTGGAGTAATTCGAGTACTTCTCAGTCGATTACAGTTTCCGCTTCTGGAAGTTACACAGTTATTGTAACAGATGTAAACGGATGCATGGGTATGGATGATGCATCGGTTACAATAAATGCTAATCCAACTGTTACCGCAAGCGCATCAAGTGTTGTTGTATGTGTTGATGATGCAAGTGTTACCTTGACAGGCGCACCAACAGGTGGTGCGTGGAGCGGTCCTGGTGTAACAGGTTCTAACTTTGATCCTGCAACAGCAGGCCTT